>OBWV01000061.1_pt1 | contig 134380 bp, 96 predicted proteins | sample 1495351 | NCBI WGS metagenome assembly OBWV01 (sample SAMEA2580122, study PRJEB22360) | human gut metagenome | biome: human gut; feature: human-associated habitat; material: faeces | place: Denmark | collected 2008/2010 | reverse complement strand
ATCCTCTCCGATACTTCCCGCTTTTGGGATTTGCTGGAAATCGGCCTGGGCGGTTACGTGGTGGGGCGGAGCGGGGAAAAAATGGCGGAGGCGATTTTTAAGGTAAAAGCTAAAAAGTAAAAACTAAAAGCTGGAAAAAGTAAAAGGTAAAAACTTGATTAATTAAATTTTTATTCATGGGATTTTCAATTTTCAACTCTCCATTTTCAATTGTCAACCATCGTTTGATGGGTGGCGGGGTGGTTCACCTGGTGAGCGCGAAGAACACCCGGCGTTTGGAGGGGCCGGACATGATCGTGTTACACTACACGGCGGGAACGAGTGCCGAGAGTTCCGCGCTTTTCCTGACCCGCCCGGACGTTTCGGCCTCGGCTCACGTGGTGATCGGCCGGGAGGGGGAGGTGTTCCAGCTGGTACCTTTCAACATCGAGGCGTGGCACGCGGGGAAGAGCTGGTACGCCGGGCGTGGCGGGTTGAACCGTTACTCGATCGGGATAGAGCTGGATAACCTCGGGAAACTCCGGTTCTCGGGCGGGTTGTTTATCGCGGAGTGTGGCCGGGTGGTTCCGCCAGAAGAGGTGTACACGGACTGTTCCGGCGATCGCCCGACGTACTGGCATCGTTACACGACAAGGCAGGTCCGGGTGTTACGGGAGATCTGTACCCTACTGGAAGAGACCTACCCGATCCGTGACGTGGTGGGTCACTCGGTGATCACGCCGAGAAAGATCGACCCGGGTCCGGCGTTGGAATACGCGTTTAGCGAATTTCAAGATAAAAACTAGAAGTTAGGAACTAAAAATTTACCTTCCTGGGGCAGGGCCCGCCCCGGGCATGTAAAGTTCATTTTCAATTTTCAATTTTTAATTTTCAATTGTAAAGTTATGGCAGAATTTAACTCGTATTTACTGGGAAAAGCAAGAAAATCAGTGGGAAACATCACGTTGTGTTACACGAGAGGGAAGAACATCGCCAAGGCGAAGGTGTTCTCCCGGAAGGACAACCCGACACCGGAGATCCTGGCGCAACGGGCGAGGATGAAAGCGCTGGTGCAGTTATCCCGGCAGTTGTTGCCGGTGATCCGGAAAGGCTTTGCCGGGATCGGTAAGGGTTCGGCGGCGAACGCTTTCGTGAAGGAGAACATGTCCCGGGTATCGGTGGACGAGAAGAACGTGGCGACGGTGGATCTCGACCGCTTGCTCTGCGCTTCCGGTATGTTGTACCCGCCGAAAGTGGAAGTGACTTACTCGGAAGAGAACAAGATGTATTCTTTCATGCAGGAGATGCAGGACGAGGAGAACGGTTACGCCTTCAGCGATGACGTGGTGTACGCCATGTTGTACGAGAGCGTGCTTGGGCGAGCCCGCCTAGTGACGTTGCGAGTCCGTGGAGAGAACGGTAGCACGAGCTACGCGCTTCCGGAGGAGTGGAGTCACGAGAACGTGAAACTGTATTGTTTCGCCACGCTGAAGAACGGGAAGAGCGCTTCGGATAGCCAGGTGATGACGCTTTAGATTAGTGGTTCCTGATCGAGTGATTTCGCGAAAGGAAGGAGTTTTCACGTTTCCGGCAGAGGATCCATGCCGGGGACGTGAAACCCATTCTAAATTCTAAACTTTAAATTTTAAACTATCAAAATGGGTAATTATTTTTTGATCGGAATGTTTTCGACGTTGAGTTTTAACGCCGTGTTGTCGCAGATGGCGGACAACTTGTTGGCAGGAGTTTTCAGTATCGTTGGTGGGGTGATCAGTTCGCTGGCGGTGGCGTGGGTGAAACGACGATGGGAGAGGAGGGGATAACCCCTCACTTTTGGGGTATTAAATGTTTTTTAAAATATGAGGAATTTGTCCTACCAGATAAAAGGGTAAATTAATGAGCTTGCATATTTTCCCTTTTACAGTTTGTATCGTGTCTATTGAGTAGGGGTGAGACCATACACGTATTGCAATGGTTTGTGGGGAACGTTCCAAAAACGAATGTAAAGAACGTAAGTGAGCGTTATGACCGGATTTTACCTCGATAGGATAGATCATGGAGTCTTGAACCCAGATGAAATCTACTTCTGCAGGAGATTCGCTTTTGCCCCGCACCCAAAAATTACGTTTTTGACTCACTTTGTCTGTTAATGTTAATAATTCTTGTGCCACAATATGTTCTGCAATATTCCCTCGCCAAGCATCGAGAATATCTTTTGCACCTAAAATTTCTTTTTGTACTTGTGCAGAATAGTTTACCAAACCCGTATCCAACCATATTAGTTTGGGCATTCGTTTTTGTTCAGGAATGGCGGGAACTTCCGTTGAGGTCGTGGGGTAAACGAGTTCGGTAAGCATGGCTTTTTCTAATAAACGGAAGGCTTCGCCAATTTCTCGAGCGTTATAATTTGAACCGGCAAAGCGTCCTAATGTAACGGTTTGTCCTGCCATGTTCCAGCCTTCTTTTAATAGGAAACGTACAACATCAGGCATTTGTCGTCCTTGAGTGTATTTTTCCACATCGTCTCGATAGCCTTGTAATAGTGTTTCGTATATTTTATTTAATGCCAAAATATCTCTGCGTTCAGCATAGATTTGTACGACTTCGGGCATTCCACCAATGAGCGTGTAGAGATTAAATAATCCTAAAAGACGATCATGGAAGGCGAGCGAAACCTCTGGACGCTCTAAAACAGGAAGCATGGCTTCTTCACCTGTTGCCCGTAGGAACTCTCGAAATGAACATGGGCGTAGTGCGAGATATTCTACCCGTCCGACGGGGAAAGAAACATGAATATCAACGAGATTCTCCAATAGAGAACCAGCGGCAATTACATGAATTTCCGGTAATTCTTCATAAAAATAACGCAATAAAGATACAGCTTTTGCTGAATTTTGAATTTCATCAATAAATATTAATATATTTCCAGCTTGCTTGATCTTTCCACAGTGAGCAAAGATAAAGGGAAGTAGATCTTTGAGAGGAAGGGATAATTCAAAAATGTCTTGAGCTTCTTTTTTTTCGAGATTTAAGTAGAGGTAGTTATCAAACTCCTTTCCAAATTCGTTGATTAACGTTGTTTTGCCTACTTGTCTAGCACCTCGTAGTACTAAAGGTTTACGATGAGTGTCATTTTTCCATTGCTTTAGAGAAGCTAATATATCTCGTTCAAACATAGTTTTATTATATATTGATTTCCAGTTACAAATATATTAAATTGTTTCAAAACCTAAGCAAGTTGACCTTATTTTTGTTCCAAAACTTAAGCAAGTTGACCTTGTTTTTGTCGCAAAACCTAGGCAAGTTGACTTTGTGTTGTACCAGCTTGTACCAGCATTTACCCGAGGGTGTAATTTTTCAACAATCTAGGAAAAAATCAAAATTTTTGTGTAAATTCGCCTAAATAATCTTAGTCTTCATGCATGGAAGTTTGTCAGAATGATGATTCAGCCTTTTTGTTAATGCGTTTTAATCAACGTGACACTTCGGCTTTTGCCATGATTTACACGAAGTTTTTCACGGAACTCCATGTTTATGCTAATCGTTTGTACGCAAACACGTCCGAGTCTGCTGAAGATGCGGTGCAGGAGGCATTTTGCTATTTGTGGGAACGGCATGATGTTATTTTTGACAGTTTGACGAAGATAAAAGCGTTTTTGTTTGTTGCGATAAAAAATAGGTACAAGAATCACGTGAGTCATTTGGGTGTGGAGCAGAAATACAGGGATGTACTGGAACGAGAGGCCTCTTTCGTTGAGGACATTCTGGAAAGCGAGCTGGCAACTTCCCTGTTGGAATACGTGGAGCGTATCCCGGACCCGGAGGGGCAGGTGATGAAACTTTACCTGACAGGATTGGATGCAGAGGCAATTGCCGATAATATGCAGTTGAGCATACGAACGGTGTACAACGTGAAATCGAGGGCTGTCGGGATGTTGAAAAAATTCTTTTCGTTGAGTAATGAATAATATTTTGAAGATGAAGGTATTTTACGGAATGTTATGTTTCTTGTTTGCATTGTCATTGACCGGGAAGGCACAGGATTCGGTGAAGGTGGCGCTCGTACAGGCGCACTTGATATGGGGGGATGTGAAGTCTAATCTATGGGCTTTTGATAAGCGGGTGCCTTTGTGTAAGGGTGCCGATGTGATTGTATTTCCGGAGCTTTTCACTTCCGGGTGTGAGATGAAGAAACGGGATAAAGAAGAGGCAGTGCGTTCGAAAGATGAGGTGGCTTCCTATTACCCGATAGTGATCAAGCGGATGAAGAAATGGGCGAGGCGCTCCGGGGCATTGGTGATCGGTTCCACGATTTACAAAGAGAATGGGAAATATTATAACCGGTTATTGGCTGTTTATCCGGATGGGAAATACGAATATTACGACAAGCATAATTGTTTTAAAAAAGGTAGTTTCTCGCCCGGAGACCGTCATCTGACACTGGAATGGAAGGGGATACGTTTCTCAACTTATATCTGTTATGATTTGCGCTTTCCGGAGTGGAGTAGGAATCAGGGCGAATATGATGTTGCCATTTACATCGCGAACTGGCCGGAATCCCGGCAAGATGATTGGAATCGACTTTTGCGGGAACGAGCTATTGAAAACGAGGCGTACGTTGTGGCCGTTAATTGTGCCGGGACAGACTTAACAGGACTTGTTTACCGGGGAGAGAGTTGCGTGATCGCTCCTGACGGAGAAGTAAGGGCGAGATGCAGGGATTATTGGGATGATGTCGTGGTTCATAAAGTTTGTAAGGTTCATAAGGTTATAAAGTAGCTTAAGGGGCATACAAATAAAGCGTCCTTGGGGGACGCTTACTTTATAAACTTTACAGACCTTACAAACTTTAATCCAATTTCAGCACGGCAAGGAATGCTTTTTGCGGGACCTCGACGTTCCCGATTTGTTTCATTCGTTTCTTCCCTTTTTTCTGTTTTTCCAGTAGTTTACGTTTACGGGAAATATCACCACCGTAACATTTTGCGGTTACATCCTTGCGAACGGCTTTGATGGTTTCGCGGGAAATAATCTTCGCGCCGATGGCAGCTTGGATTGCAATGTCGAATTGCTGACGGGGAATCAGTTCTTTTAATTTCTCGCAAATGCGTTTCCCGAAAGAATAAGCGTTATCAAAGTGGATTAAAGCAGAGAGGGCATCCACGGATTCGCCATTCAGCAGTATATCCAATTTCACAAGGTTAGCCCGACGATAACCGATCTGGAAATAGTCAAAAGAGGCGTAACCTTTCGTGATACTTTTCAATTTGTCGTAGAAGTCAAACACGATTTCGGCCAGTGGCATCTCGTAGTTCAACTCGATCCGCTTTCCTGTCAGGTAATGTTGCTTTATCAGCACGCCTCGTTTACCGAGACAAAGCGTCATGATCTGACCGATGTAGTCGGTAGGCGTGATGATCTGTGCTTTTATGTAAGGTTCCTCGATATAGTCCAGTACCGTGGGGGAGGGCATATCGGAGGGGTTGTGCATTTCGAAGACTTCGCCTTTCGTGGTGTGGGCGATATACATAACGTTGGGGACGGTAGTGATCACGTTCATGTCGAACTCCCGGTCCAGACGTTCCTGCACGATTTCCATGTGGAGCATCCCGAGGAACCCGCAGCGGAATCCAAATCCAAGGGCGGCTGAAGATTCCGGCTCGAAGGTTAGGGATGCATCGTTTAGCTGTAATTTCTCGATGGAGGTACGCAGGTCCTCGTAATCCTCCGAATCAATCGGATAGATTCCGGCAAAGACCATGGGTTTTACTTCCTCGAATCCCTCGATGGCGGCGGCGCATGGACGTTCCACGTGCGTGATCGTATCCCCGACTTTTACCTCGGATGAAGTTTTAATACCGGAAATAATGTATCCCACGTCTCCCGTTTTCAGTTCGTTGCGGGGTTCTTGTTCTAGGCGTAATACTCCAATTTCATCTGCATCGTATTCCTTGCCCGTACTCACGAATTTCACGATGTCACCTTTTTTCAGACTACCGTTCATGATACGGCAATAGGTGATGATTCCGCGGAAAGAGTTAAATTCCGAGTCGAACACCAAGGCCTGAAGTGGCGCGTTGGGATCGCCCGTGGGTGCGGGAATTCGTTCTACAACGGCTTCCAGTATTTTATCCACGCCCAGTCCGGTTTTTCCACTGGCTTCAATAATATCATCCCGGTCACATCCGATCAGCTCTTCAATCTGGTCCTTCACTTCTTCCGGCATGGCGTTGGGCATATCCATCTTGTTCAGGACGGGGATGATTTCCAAATTGTTGTCAATAGCAAGATAAAGGTTCGAGATGGTTTGTGCCTGAATACCTTGCGTGGCATCGACAATCAGTAGCGCACCCTCGCAGGCAGCAATGGAACGCGATACCTCGTACGAGAAGTCCACGTGTCCCGGGGTGTCTATCAAGTTTAGAACATATTTCTCTCCCTTGTAATGATAATCCATCTGTATGGCGTGGCTCTTGATGGTGATGCCTCGCTCTCGTTCCAGATCCATATCGTCAAGCACTTGTGCTTGTAAATCTTTCCCTACTACAGTTCCGGTCGTTTCCAGTAAACGGTCGGCAAGTGTACTCTTACCGTGGTCAATATGTGCGATTATACAGAAATTCCTAATGTTCTTCATCTACGAAATTTTAGATTTAGGCTGCAAAGATAATGATTTTCCGGAATTATTCATTTAGTAACCACTTCCATAGGGGAATAATAGGGTAAAAAATAACACCTCTCGTGCGAAAGGCGTTATTTTGTTTTATGGATAAAATTGGAGTGTATACTTGATTATTTCAACACGGGTTGCCCGTTGTAAGTGACTGATTTTAGTAACGCTTTTGCATTCTTTACTGCCTTTCCCGGGAGCGGGGAGTAGTTTACTTTCGTGGTTAAGGCTTGGGCCTCTGCGTCCAGCATCCAGTTCAATAGTTTCAATGTCTCTTCGGCTTGAGCTTGATTTCTATCGGCATAGGCTTGCTCCTTGTACAAGATGATCCATGTGAAACAACTGATCGGGTATGCATCCGGGGCGGTCGAATTGGTGATCATTGTACGGGTATCAGCGGGCATATCTCCTTTCGCTGCGGCTGAGATGCTTTCCGTGTTTGGGGTAATGAAGTTTCCGGCCGCATTTCTTATCTGGGCGAATTGGATTTTCATGGCAAAAGCGTATTCGGAACCCACGTAACCGATGGAACCTTCAGTTTGACTGATTACTCCGGCAACACCCGGGTTACCTTTAGCGGCCATACCTACCGGCCATTTTAATGATTTTCCGGTTCCGATCTTCTCGGCCCATTCCGGACTTACTTTGGTCATGTAGTCACTGAACACGAAAGTGGTTCCGCTGCCATCTGAACGATAGACAGGACTCATGGCTTTGTCGGGTAAGTCCACGCCGGGATTGATGGCTGCAATACGGCTGTCGTTCCATTTGGTGATTTTGCCCAAGTAAATATCGGCGATAATGTCCCCGGTTAGTTTCAAGTTGTCTACTCCCGGAAGGTTGTACGCCAACACCACGGCTCCCATGCACGTCGGGATGTGAACCACGGCCGCGGGCATTTCGCTCATTTCTTTGTCGGATAGATAGGCATCGGAACCCCCGAAATCCACGATTTTGTCTTTCAGACTACGAATACCGCCACCACTACCGATGCCTCCGTAGGTAATGGAATTGCCTGTTTTATCTTGATAGGTTTTGAATGCAAGGTTATAGAAGGGAAGAGGGAAGGTTGCCCCTGCTCCAGAGATAGATACTTTTTTAGCGGGACCGTTCACGTCATTTGTCGCGTTGCTGCTAAAAATAACAGCTAACATAAGAACTGTGGTTAAAAGTAAGTTTTTCATTTTCTATTCATTTAAATAAATTGTTTTCTTTCTTTTTTGCGATTGCAAGTTCCGCTGATTATGTGAATCTAATGTTTCAAAACGGTTATTTTTTTGTTACGCGATAGGGCATAAAGGGGTGGTGGATATGTTGATCCACAAGAGATGAGTGACGTTTGGAAGCCTGTATTATGCTTTGGATTCTTTTGTCGGTAATATCAAGTTTAAGATGACACCCAATAAGGCGGCAAGACCTATGCCGGACATGGAGAAATTACCCCATTCGAAGGCCGCCCCTCCAATACCAAAGGTTAGGATAAGAGAGACGATAATCATGTTGCGGGTGTTGGAAAGGTCAACCTTGTTCTGTATTAGGTTACTCATTCCCAAAGAGGCAATTGTTCCGAACAAGAGTAGCATGATTCCTCCCAAAACAGAGGCTGGAATGGATTTTAACAAAGCACTGATTTTACCGAAAACAGAGAAGACGATCCCCGTCACGGCAGCAATTCGAATCACGGCAGGGCTTGTCACCTTTGTTAAAGACACGGCCCCAGTAACTTCGGAATACGTGGTTACGGGAGGGCCGCCGATTAACCCGGCGAAAACACAGGCAAGACCATCACCCAGTAGTGTACGGTGTAATCCGGGGTTTTTCACGAAATCTTTACCGGCAACACTGTTCACCGCATAGACATCCCCGATGTGTTCGATGACAGGAGCGATGGCCACGGGAACCATGTAGATAATGGCTTCCCAAGAGAAATCGGGAGTTACGAATTGGGGAAGGGCAAACCAAGCGGCTTCTTTGATCGGGGTGGTGTCCACGTTATAGAAGAAAAGTGCCACGAGATATCCAACAATGATTCCGCAGAATATAGGGATTAATTTTAACAGTCCCCGGCCTTTCAGAGAGACAACGACAGCCGTGATTAGGGAGATAAGGGCCAATACCCAGTTCTCGCTTGCCATTTTTACCCCGGAGCCAGCGAGGGAAAGCCCGATTAATATGATTACCGGACCAATCACGATCGGGGGAAATAGTTTCTTGATGAAGTCGGTTCCCCGTAATTTTACCAATAAACTCATAAGCCCGTAGACCGCACCCACGGCGACCATTCCGGAAAGGACTCCGGCCATACCGTACAATTCACTGGCTTTGATGATTGGGGCGATGAATGCGAAACTACTTCCCAGAAAGATGGGAACGATGCCTTTCGTGACAAGATGGAAAATTAAGGTTCCGATTCCTGCGGTAAGAAGTGCTGTTGACGGGTCCAATCCTACAAGTAGGGGAACGAGTACAGTCGAACCGAAGGCGACGAAAAGAAATTGTACCCCGATAACTCCTTTTTGGAAGGCAGAAAGATGATTCGCATCCATGATTATGTATATTCTGATGATTTGACAAACTGAACAAAGGTAGTTATTTGGCGGGGATTTTCAAAAAAAGCCTTACTTTTGTGGTTAAATGTTTGTATTTAAAACAAGAGCTATGATAAAATCAATGACCGGTTTCGGTAAAGCAACAGTGGACTGCGGGACAAAGAAAGTGATCGTGGAGGTAAAAAGTCTGAATTCAAAACAATTGGATATTAATTTGAGGACTCCGAGTATTTACAAAGAGAAGGATATCGAGATCCGGAATATGATAAAGAACGTTCTGGAACGCGGGAAGGTGGACGTGTATATCTATTTTGATAATGCGGAGGACGAGAAAGATGTTGCCGTGAACCAATCGGTGGTAAGACAGTATTATAATCAGATGCTGGAAGTGGCGGGTTCATTAGGAGTGGAAATCAACAAGAGCGAGTTGCTGCAAACCATCATGCGTTTCCCCGACACGATGCAAGCTAAAATGGAAGAGTTGGATGAAGAAGGCTGGAATTGTTTGAGAAGTGCCATCGAGAAAGCGTTGTCGGATGTCGATGATTTCCGTATTCAAGAGGGTAAAGTTTTGATTGCAGATATTTTGAAACGGATCGAGTTGATCAAAAGCTTGTCAGGAGAAGTACCCCAGTTCGAGAAACAACGAGTGGTTACCATCAAGCAACGCTTGCAAGACAAGATGAAGGAGTGGGGAGAGATCAAAAATATTGACGAGAATAGGTTAGAGCAGGAAATTATCTATTATTTGGAGAAGTTAGATATCACGGAAGAGAAAGTCCGTTTGGCAAATCATTGTAAATATTTTGTCGAGACCGTGGAGAAAGAAGAGGCTCCGGGACGTAAACTCGGATTTATCGCCCAAGAGATCGGTCGCGAAATCAATACTATGGGTTCCAAAGCCAACGACCACGACATCCAGAAACTGGTTGTCCGCATGAAAGATGAACTGGAAAAAATAAAGGAACAGAGTCTCAATGTGCTATGATTAGGTTCGTAAAGTTCATAAAGTTTATAAGGTTCATAAAGTAAGTAATGAGAGTAGAGCGATTTGAAGATATTCTTGCTTGGCAAAGAGCTCGAGATTTGGCAAGAAGAATTTATAATCAATTTGGTTGTAGTAAAGATTATGGATTCAAAGATCAAATACAACGAGCTGCAGTATCTGTGATGAATAATATTGCAGAGGGATTTGAGCGTAAGTCCAATCTTGAATTCAAACAATTTCTTTATATTTCGAAAGGATCGTGTGGTGAAGTTCGCTCAATGCTTTATTTAGCTAAGGATGTATTGATATTAGATGAAAAGAATTTTTCCGAACTTTTGCTAGAAACAGAAATCATATCTAAAATGTTATCGAACTTTATCAAAAAGCTTTGACTTTATGAACTTTATAAACCTTATAAACTTTATAAACGGATGAAAAAGAAGGTAATCATATTTTCAGCCCCCAGCGGATCGGGGAAAAGTACGATCGTGAATTACTTGTTGGCAAAGGATTTAGGGTTGGAGTTTTCGGTATCGGCAACGTGCAGGGCGCCCCGGGGAGAGGAAAAACATGGGAAAGAGTATTATTTCTTTTCAACGGATGAGTTTAAAGAGAGAATTGAGGCGGGGGATTTCCTAGAGTGGGAAGAGGTTTATCCGGGGTGTTTCTACGGGACGTTGAAGAGTGAACTGGAGCGAATTTGGAAGGCTGGTCATGCCGTGGTGTTTGACGTGGATGTTGTTGGAGGGGTGAATATCAAGAAAATATTCGGGGATCAGGCGCTATCTGTCTTTATTAAAGCTCCTTCCGTGGAGGTCTTGCGGCAACGGTTGATCGGGCGGGGTACGGATTCGATGGAGAAGATAGAGCAACGTGTGGCTAAAGCGGAGTATGAGATGACATTTGCCGATAAATTTGACGTGGTTATCGTGAACGACAATTTGGACACAGCTTTAGCCGAAGCTGAAAAGACGGTAAGAGATTTTTTGAAATAATCGGATGGAGCAAGGTAAGGAAAAGAAAAGCGGACCTGTTATCGGGCTTTTTTTCGGATCGTTTAACCCGATTCATAACGGGCACGTGGGAATTGCTCGCTACCTGTTGGAAAAAAGGCTGTGTGCGGAAGTGTGGTTTGTGGTCAGTCCTTGTAATCCGTTTAAAGTAGATCGATTCCTTTTGCCGGAGACCGAGCGTTTCGAGATCGTGAAGGCTGCCATCAAGGGAATTCCCGGAATGAAAGCCTGTGATATCGAATTTTCGATGCCTAAACCTTCCTACACGGTGGATACCTTACGGGTTTTGTTTGATCGATATCCCGGTCAACAATTTGCTTTGATTATCGGGGGAGATAACGTACCGGATTTCTCGAAATGGAAGGATCATCGTTGGATCGAGGGACATTGTGATATTTTTGTTTATCCCCGTTCGGGCATTATAACTTCTGTTGAAGGATTTACGAGCATGACGCTCGTTGATGCCCCTTTGTTTCCATTGTCAGCTACCGAGATCCGGGAAATGATCCGAAAAGGAGATGATATTTCAAGCTTGGTTCCAAGCGAGGCGTTATCGTTGATTTGGAAATTGTATTCAAAATAAGTGAGTTAGTTACGCGATGTAAAACAAAATTGGCAGAGATATTCTACATCTCATAACAACCCACTTATTTCACAGAACAATGCTTGTTGGAAAATTTGGTAGAAGAAGATCATGTTACCATGATAAACATCTTGCCAGCTTCACTTCCCGAAAGCTACATAAACAGTTACGTGTTGGCAGGTTTTCTGACTTGTTTCCTTTTCGTCGCCTTCCCATCCATGTACAGACAGTGGCAGTAGAGACTAAAGTTTTGAAACTTACAGCTGCGGGTACAGTTCCCGATTCTCACGGGATTCCCTCGTAATGTCACGAAGAACATTACCTTTCCAATACGTTTACAAACATAAGGAAAATAATTGAAAATTGGAAATGGAGAATCGAAAATTATTCTTTTTCATGGGGTTCGTGTTTTTTCGAATAATTATGAGGTGAGTTGTATAATTATGCATGAAAAATAAAATGTAATATACAGATTATAAATGTATTATGATTAAATTTGAGAAGTCGAAAACGTTGTAAAAAGTCAAAAACAAGTTGTACTTTTGTGCGGCTAAAAATAAGCGAAATTAATTGTTAAAATAAAAATAAGTTGTAGTATGGGATTTGTAACTAAGGAGAAATTATTCTCTAAGGATTTCTTTATCACCTACGGATGGTTGTTGGGTGGTTGTTTCGTGTTTGCATTAGGGGCTGTGTTATTTGCGGAGCCTTATGGTTTTGCTCCCGGGGGAACATACGGTCTATCGATGGTATTTCATCATTTGTGGGGTTGGGAGACTGAGATCGCTGCCCTTTGTATGGATGTGCCTTTGTTGTTGTTGGGAATTTATTTCCTAGGAGGAATGTTTGGTGTGAAAACCATCATCTGTACGTTTGCTATTCCGGCATTTATGCGTTTGATTCACTATGTTTACGGTTATGATGCTTTGCTGGAACCGGGAATTACTGACCGGACGATGTTGAATGAACAATTACTGTCAGCTATTTTCGGCGGTATTGTTTATGGTATTGGTATCGGTATGATCTTCAAGGCTCGGGCTACTTCCGGGGGATCGGATATTATTTCCATGATTTTGAACAAGTATACCCATATTTCTTTGGGTACGTTGGTTATTATCGTGGATTGTACGATTACTTTGTCAACCGTGGTGGCTTTCGGAGACTGGCGTTTGCCCATGTATTCTTGGATTATCGTGTTCATCGAAGGTAAGGTGATTGACTTGATCGTGGAAGGTGCTTCTGTCCACAAGACATTGATGATCGTCACGAAAGAGATGGAAACGGTGAAAAATATCATCTTGAATGATATTAATCGTGGAGCTACGATTTTACCGGCTGTCGGTGCTTATAAGGGTGAATCTCGCGAGATTATTTACACGATTTTAACTCGTCGTGAGATGATGATCTTACGTCACAGAATTCGTGAGATTGATCCGGAGGCTTTTATAAATGTGATCGACTCCAGAGAGATATTAGGAAAAGGATTCAAGTCGTTAGATGAAGAATAAAAAAAGAGGCATTAGCCTCTTTGCGTGAAGTACATATACAAAAAAAGAGCCGAAAGGCTCTTTTTTTAATACATATCGGTAATATCCCAGACAAATGCCCGGATACCGTTTTCTTTATTCACCTCATCGAGGTTCTTGACGTATTTCAAGATCAGAGGAACCATTTCTTCCTCCACGATAGTCAAGGTTGCGGAGTTCATTTCCGGCCAAGTGTGAGTTCCCATTCTAGGTTCTCCATCCACAGTTCCTGCCCCGTTTACCAAAGGCCATTGCGTGAATCCCCGAATTTGTAATTGATCAAGGATAAAAGCAACCCGTTCGGTCAAAGCTTGGTTATATGATATAAATACTGCTTTCTTCATAATTATAGGACTTTAGATGTTAGATTTACGATGTTACATTCTACATCGTAAATCTAACTTAGTGTTACTTATTTCTTTTTCGGAAGATCTCTTTCCGGATCAAAGTCAGCCATGAACTTGAATTGTTTGCTGAGAATCTTCTTCTTGTCACGGCTACCACTCTTGTCCATTGCGGCGTAAACGGCCGGAACGATAATCATCGTGATAATCGTGGAGAATACCATACCACCGATTACAGCGATACCCATCGGTCTCCAAGTTTCAGAACCTTCGCCAACGCTGATTGCCATCGGCACCATACCTAAGATTGTGGTTAATGACGTCATCAATACCGGGCGTAAACGAGAACGACAAGCCATAGCGATTGCATCGTACAAGCGGATTCCCCGTTCACGCATCAGGTTGATAAAGTCGATTAGCACGATACCGTTCTTCGTAACGATACCAACCAGCATGACAGCTCCTAAGGCGGCAACAATACTTAATGTCGTGTTCGTGAGCAATAATGCCAAAATTACACCGGTGAATGCGAACGGGATAGCCAACATGATGATAAACGGCATCTTGAATGACTCGAACTGTGCTGCCATCACGATGTATACCAGCATCAAGGACAGGAGTAGCAACATACTCAATGAGCCGAATGATTCCTGTTGATCTTCGAAGCTACCACCGATGTACATTGTTACGTCTTGTGGAATATCTTCCATGTTATCGATAAGAGCTTGAGCAGCACCTGCTATTTCTCCCAAAGCAACACCTGCAGCCGGAGTAATCGAAACTTTTAGGATACGTTGTTTACTCTTACGCTCGATATTTGGCGGAGAGAAATATTCTTTGATTTCTCCAAGTTCTTTCAGACGTACTTTTTGTCCTTTACCATCGGTAATCAGGATGTTTTCAACATCGGTAATAGACGAACGATATTTCTCATCCAGACGAACGATAATATCATATTCTTCACCATCTTCTTTAAATTTGCTATTACGGTACCCGTAAATGCGGTTACGTAAATAGCTTCCAACATCTGCTGTACTTAACCCATGACGGGCCAATTTATCTTGATCTAGAACAATTTGTAATTCGGACTTATCTTCATCCCGGCTGATTTTGATATCTTCAGCTCCTGGAATCTTTCGAGCTTGTTCCGCAATTGTGTGAGCTAAGTTTGTAGTCGTGTTGAAATCATGTCCCATAATTTCTACGTCGACACTATTACCTCCCATTGACCCCCCACTCGATGTGGTTACCGTGTATTGGAGAATATCAGGAAAACGTTTTAAAATTCCGCGGACTTGGTCAGCGATCTCGAAAACACTGCGGCTACGTTCTTTTAAGTCGAGAGTTCTTAGACGCATGTTTAAGATGTTATTACCAGTACTGTTCATCATAGAAGCAAAAGAGGCTTCCTCTTCACTACCGTATGACAAGTTGATCAACGTGATTTCCGGGATTTCTGCACGAATGATGGAATCGATGTCCAAAGCCACTTTTTTAGTTACCTCAACTCGCTGTCCGGACTGCATCTTGGCATACACGCTCATGTAGTTCTGGTCATTCTGAGGCATGAAGTCTGTTTTGATCAATTTTGCAAGGGTTAATGATGCAAAGAACAAAGCAAACATGGAAACAATCGTAACCGTTTTGTGACGAAGAACCCAGCGGATGAGCTTTTCGTAGGCAAAATCAAGTTTATCCAACATTTTGGATACAAAATGGTAGAAACTAAATTTACCCGTATCCGTGTTATCCTGAATTTTCATCAACTGAGATGAAAGCATCGGTGTTAACGAAATAGCGGTTACCGTTGAGGTACATACGGTGATACAAACGATCCAACCTAATTGCTTGAACAGGATACCGGTCATTCCGGTTACCAATGTCAACGGGAAGAACACGGCTACAGTTACAAGGGTAGTTACAATTACAGATAACCAAACCTCGTTCGTACCGTATTTGGCTGCTTCTCTCGGACGGCTACCTCGGTCGATGTGTTTTGTGATATTTTCAAGTACTACAATCGCATCGTCCACCACCATACCGATTGCAATGGAGAGGGAGGACAACGAAATCACGTTGAGCGATTCTCCCGTTGCGAACAGGTAGATAAAGGCTACGATCAAAGAGATCGGGATGGTCAAGGCAATAATGAATGTCGCTCTCCATCGTCCCAAGAATAAGAATACGACCAAGACCACGAAGATCAAAGCGTACATTAAAGATTCCTGCAGGTTATTGATGGATTTCACGATAAAATCGGAATTATCCGAGATGATCTGGAACTTGATATCTGAAGGCAATTCTTTCATTGCTTTCTCGATCTCTTTTTTGGCTTGATTAGCCACGGCTACGGCGTTGGCATCGGTTTGTTTGGTTACCATCAAAACGCCACCATTTCCTCTATTGATCGTTTGCTCCAATGTGATATCCTTCAAGGTATCACGGACGGTTGCAACATCATGTAAATAGATGGTTTTGTTGTTTTGGGTTCCTAATACAAGGTTCTTGATTTGATCACTTTCATCAAATTCACCTTCAACACGCAACGTGTAGTCCATATCTCCCATCTTCACGTTACCGGAAGAGATATCCCGATTTTCTGTTAGGATTTTATTCCCGATTTGTTCTAGAGTTAGGTTATAAGCATCTAGTTTATTGGGATCGAGGTCTACGTAGACAACGCGTACCGGAGAACCGGCAATGTTTACAGATGCAACACCGTCTACCCGGTTCAAGCGAGTAATTAATTTATCATCTAGAATCTTGTCAATACCAGGATAGGATTCTTCAGCTGTTACTGCATAAATAAGAATCGGCATCATGGAAGTATTAAAACGCATGATCGTCGGGCGATCAATGTCATCCGGAAGATTATTCATGGCTTTATCCACGGCATCCCGTACGTCATTGGATGCTTCATCCAAATTCACTTCCCATTCAAACTCTAGTGAAATTACCGCCAAGTTATCATAAGAGGTGGAGGTCATTTCTTTTAAGTCGTCCACCGAGTTTAACTGGTCTTCCAGAATCTTCGCTACGTTCTCTTCAATATCGGCAGCGTTGGCTCCTGGATAGGTCGCCATTACCGTGATGTAAGGTGGGTCCATTTTTGGATACTGGTCCACCGGCAATTGTATATAGGAGGCAACACCCAATACCATGATGGCGAGGAAAACCATTAAGGTTGAAATGGGTTTGTTGACCGCTGTATTATATATACTCATATTTTAAATTTTAAATTTTGAATTTTAGATTTCAGGCATCAATCCGTGAATAAGTGTTTATTTGGTAATTGAAAGTGGTGAGCCATCAACCAAACGTCCTTGTCCGACAACAATTAGTTCGTCGCCTTCGTGAACTTCATCACTGATTAATTCAACCTTGTCATCAAAACGTTTGCCGAGTTTCACCCCAACGCGTTTTGCCTTACCGTCTTTGTTCAAGAACACGTAACGATCGTTAGAACCTTGTAGTTTTAACACGGCGATAGCCGGGGCAACCACGGTCTCGGTGTTACCGATAAAGAAATTGATAGTGCCATACATTCCCGGCCTCAGAGCTTCATTTTTGTTTGGGATCTTGACCTCAACGGTGAAAGTTCTGGATGCCGGATCTATACTTGGATAAACGATACTTACTTTCCCTTCGAATACTTGGTCTGGGTAAATATTATTTTTTAATTCAACTTTGGTTCCGGGTTTCACGGTCAAGTAATATTGTTCTGATAAACTTACGTAAGCTTTTACCGGATCAATCTTTTCAATGGCGATAATAGAAGGTTTGGTTGCACCACCGAAAGAAGCTCCCGTGTAAAGCTCTTTGTCCTCGAAGTATTTTCCGGTAACGACTCCATCAAAAGGAGCGAGCATTTGAGTGTTTTCCTTCAAGAATTCCACGTTAGCTTTGGCCACTTCATATTGTGTTACGGCAGCATCGTAAGCTTGTTTGGAGATACTTCCGGTTTCATTTAATTGGATGGCACGGTTATATTCTGTTTCCAAGTTTTTTAATTGAACTTCAGCCTGTACCAGTTGGGTCTTGTCCATTTCAACGAGTACTTGTCCTTTTTTGATTTGATCTCCAACTTCCACGTATATTTTTTCAATCCTTCCGGTGGCTGCAGGGGCGTAAAAAACTTGTTTATCTGCTTCCAGATTTGCGGCGTAATCCAAGGTCCTGGCAATATCCGTTTTTTCTAACTTTTGTACTTTAACGGGGATTGCTTCCACGACATCACTGTCTGTCGTCTTATCTTTTTTGCCTGAGCAACCGGCAAGGATAGCTATCGCTATAATCGATAAAATGAGATTCTTTACCATTGTATTTCTTTTTTGTTTTTATTATTCAAGTTGTTTTATCGAGGAAGTTGATTATACAATTTTTCCAAGCTTACTTGTGCTTGTAATAATGTAAGAACTGCTTCCGTGTAATTTGTTTCTGCTTGCAGGTAGTTGTTGTTTGCTTGCGTTAAGTCCAGACTGGAAACGGCTCCGAGTTCGTACTTCCTTTGGTAACTTTTTAACACCCGCGTGGCTACATCGATGTTTTCTTTTTGCAGGCTGTAATTTTCCATGGCGTTTTTCAAGTTGAATTTCAATTGTTCGTCTTGTACGTTCAACTGGTCTTGCAACAAGCTCTTCTGCATATAAGATTGTTCCAACGTGATTTTGGCTTGTTTAACCTTGGAATCCCGTTGCAAACCGGAGAAGATCGGAATATTCATTGTGAGGCCGGCTGTGTGTTTCGGGCTCATATCCAATGCCGGTTTCAAAATCTTGTAGTTGAAGTTATAATTACCGGAGATTGTGGGAGCGTAACTCCATTTCTCCAATCCTAACATCTTTTTATTCAACTCGGTTTGAGTCGTGATCAACTGATAGCTTAAGTTGTTATTGATGTCGAATTTCTCGACATACAAGCGGGCGGATTTATCGTTTTCCAAGAATACATTCAACGCATCCGTGAGTTTGATTGGAGTACCTGCCTCCAGTCCTAGTTGAAGACGTAGTAAATTGTAATTCACGGCAACCGTTCTCTCCATGGACAATAAACTGTTTTTCAGTTGTCCCACGTTAATGCGGATTTGATCCACGTCCGTCACTTCAACCGTTCCGGCCTTGTACATGTTATCGGTATGCTTGTAAATTTCATTCATGTTCTCCAAGTTCTGACGCAGGATATCGAGCATTCTTTCGGATACTAGTACCGTGTAGTATGAATTATAGATATTCTCAATGATATCCAGTTCCGTGGTTTCAACCTCTTGCTCGGTTAGGCGTACGGCGATCTTGCTGGTTTGCATACCCAAGATCCATTGGCCGCTGAATAATAATTGTTGCAAACCTACCGTCAGGTTAGACTGGTCTTTCATTTTTATTGCTTGACCGCCAAAATCCATCTTGTAGCCGAAATTGGTACTGTAAGTTACAGTACCATTGACTTGTGGTAACCCTTGTGATACGGATTCCCGTACCTTTTGGCGATACAAATCAATATTCATCTGCGAAGATTGCAGTTCCTTATTGTGCTTGATGGCAAACTCCACTGCTTGTTGCAGCGATATCGTTTGCGGCGCTTCCTGTGCGTGGAGCATCCATGGCACGAAAAACATTAGGAGGAAAAGAGTCATTCCTTGTTTCATAGATTATAGATTTAATTATTTATTTTTTCCGGGAAATTTTTCAAGTGTTTTTTCTCTCGTTACAAAACTCGTACCAAAAAAAATCAATCATCCGTCTTCTGGTCGTTTTGCCGTGTTCCTTAGGCGTTCAAATTCTTTTAGACCTTTTTCTGTGGATATAGCGTAAATAAAATTGATAAAGATCGTTGAAATAATTACTGAAATCGGGTATTCAAGCTTACTGGTGATTTCAGGATCTTTCAGGAAGTGCAATTGTTTGCCTAACAGGTACAATTGTAATTCTTTGTCAATATCCTTCCGAAAGAGTTCTTGTTTTATACCGTTATCCAGTAATGCCACGAGAAACTTCTTCGTTGACTCCTCTTCTTGCTTGGCTACTCTTTCGTACACGGCCGGGTGATATTTCCTTAAATCAAAATGATTGGCAGGTAAGCGGCTACCCAAATCACTCACCATGAAATCCCGAATTTCGCTCATGACCACGATCGGGTTTTTCTTGGCTAGTTGATTAACATCCGTGTTTTTTATTTTTTCATCTCTCCTGTACAACATCACTTGCTCCACCACGTCGTCTTTATTGGCGAATTGTTGGTAGAGTGTTTTCTTTGAAATTTTCAAGTGATTCGCTATATCATCCATGGAGGTACTTCTCAATCCGAATCTCAGGAAAAGATCCGAAATTGCGGCTATAAGCTCCCTTTTTTGTTTTACATTTTCATCCATAGCTGACATTTTAGTGTTTGTACTTGGAAACGAAACGTGTTTAAAACGTTTCCACGTGCAAAAGTATACAAATATTGTTCCACTAATACGACACGCGTGTTAAAGTATTGTTAAAACTCTTGTCGGGCGCAACTTTTCAATGATTTTAATCTTATTACATCATTTTCAATTTTCAATTCTCCATTTTCAATTCCATTATCCTATCTTTGTGTCATGATTGATCAGGCTACCATACAGAAAATTTTTGATGCGGCGGATATATACGAGGTGGTTTCCGATTTCGTGAGTTTAAAAAAGCGAGGTGTGAACTATCTTGGGCTATGTCCGTTTCATAACGAGAAGACAGGTTCGTTCACCGTTTCCCCGGCAAAGGGCATATACAAATGTTTCGGTTGCGGAAAGGGGGGAAATGCCGTGAATTTTATCATGGAACACGAGCAGATGTCTTACGTCGAAGCATTGAAATATCTGGCTGAGAAATATCATATCCCGGTTGAGGAAAAGGAATTAACAGAGGAACAGAAGAAGGAGAAGACGGAACGGGAGAGTATGTTAATTGTCTCTTCATACGCGAACGAGTATTTTCAATATCAACTGTGGAACACGGACGAGGGGCGTTCCGTGGGATTGGGTTACTTGCGTCAACGAGGTATCAGTGACGAGATGATTCGCAAATTCGGTTTGGGCTATAACCCGGAAGGTTGGGGGGCGTTCACGAAAACAGCTCAGGAAAAGGGCTACAAGAAAGAGTTTCTCGTGAAGACCGGATTGACCATCGAGAACGAGAAAGGACTTTTCGACCGATTCCGAGCACGGGTGATGTTTCCCGTGCTTGATTTGGCGGGTAAGGTGATTGCTTTCGGGGGACGAACGATGACAGCCGATAAAAAGATTTCAAAATACCTGAATTCCCCGGAGTCTGAGATATATCACAAGAGTAAAACCCTTTACGGGATATTCTTTGCCAAGAAATCTATCGTGCAACAAGATCGCTGTATCTTGGTGGAAGGATATACGGACGTGATCTCTTTTCACGCGAAAGGAATTGAGAACGTGGTGGCTTCCTCGGGAACCTCTTTGACGATCGAACAGATCCGGTTGATTCGTCGACTAACCCCGAACGTGACAATTATTTATGACGGGGATGCTGCCGGGATCAAGGCCTCTTTGCGGGGAATCGATCTCGTGCTGGAAGAGGGATTGAACGTGAGGGTGCTTTTACTGCCGGACGGGGAGGACCCAGATTCTTTTGCCCGGAGTCACACGCCGCAAGATTTGGCGGATTTTATCGCGAATAACGAGACGGATTTTATAAATTTCAAGACTAAATTATTGCTGGGTACCGCGGGGGATGATCCGGTTGAACGGGCTCGCCTAATCACGGACATCGTGCGAAGTATTGCCAAGATTCCGGATAACATCGTGCGTTCCGTTTACGTGCGGGAAACTGCCCACCAGCTGGACGTTGAGGAACGGGTTTTATATACCGAAATTGCCAAGGTCCGGTTGAAAAATGAGGAGCAGCCGTCTAGGACTCCTGTCACGACACCGGAGTTGCAAGTGACAACCCCGGTAAGAGGCGCTACTCCATGTGACATCGAGGAGAGCGTGCTGATTCGTTACCTGCTTTTATTCGGGGATAGCGAGTTGTACGAGGAGGAACGTAACGGGTATATGCGAAGTGTGAGCGTCGGGGAATTCATCATCCGGGAGCTTAGTGAGGATGATTTGGAATTGTTGAACCCTGTGTTCCGCACGATGCAACAGGAGTACCAGCGTCAGTACGAGTCGCCGTCGTTTATCCCGGCCCGTTATTTTATCTCTTACCCGGATATAAAAGTCAGTACCATGGCTGCCAATATCCTGAGCGAACCTTACGAGTTAAGCAAGATTTGGTACAAGATGGATAGTTTTGTCGAGACGGAACAAATGAAACTTGGAGAACTTCTACCTAAAATACTAGATAACTACAAAATGCGAAGAGTGGAGATGCTCTCTCGGGATATAGATAATCGCATCCTTGAATCACAGAATAGTAAAGATCCTTCGCAAATCGTGGAACTCCTCAAGCGCAAGAATGCCATCAATGTCATTCGTCGTAAACTAAACGAGAAATTGGGGCGTACAGGGATTCATTAGACAGAAATTTCCCCGGCTCTTTTGAAAACCGGGGAAAGAAATCTTTACAGGATACTAGATAAATGTATACAAATGGAAAAATAATTCTGTTCCATCTTGGAAAATACATTTACAAAGAGGGAAAGGGCTTTCTCCATTTCGTTTCAGTTCCACGAATTCCCATTCTCCGATTTTCTCATCTTTATCCGTGAAAACAATAACACTCTCTCGCATATTTTTTCTGAAAAGTTCTGTAACCAACTCGTCATAACGTCCTTCATTCGTGTAATATATTTCCTCAATTAACGCCTGTATGCTGTTATATTGTTCGAATGTAGAGCGAATCCGGATGTTATTGAAATCTGTCACTAAATCTAAGTTGCCATTTTCGATATTCATTGAAAGGCTGTAATAATCTCCTCCGTCCTTTTGTACAATGACCTCTTTGGGCATTCTTCTCATGATAAATCGGGAGACAATATCATCGTAATTTATTTCCATCTTGACCATTTGGCTGTAAGGAGGACATTTTACTATTTGTATGGCTTCGGAAGTTTCTTTGTTATATTGCTGTACTTTGTGTAATAGAATTTCTTCGCCCTTGTAAACTTCCATTTTAAGGCAGACACCGGTACTATAATCAATCGTTGCAATGAAACGAAGATCATTTTTGGACTGATCTGTTTTGGAGGAGGGGAAGAGGACTTCCATGAATCCGGCTGCATTGATGGTCGTGTCGAAGTCCTGTTTGTCTTTGTTCCAAACTAATTTCATTCCGGTAAATGTGTTTTCTTTGCTTGAGTCTGAACTTCGGGAGTTTATCAAATCGGAAATATTGAAACTCAAGTTTATACCATAATACCTTATTAAATCGAATATCTCATTATTTTCCTCCATCTCACTAAACTCCTTGACCAACGCTTCGCATGAACTGATATTGTCTTCGATTAATGTTCTTAATTCGGAAGAGGGTAACTTCGTGTATGGTTTGTCATAATCGGTAATAATTTTGTCATCGTCATCGCTACACGCTACAAGAGTCGTAAGCAGACATAATACATACAAGATTTTTTTCATTTCTTTATTTTTATGGTGATAATCTCCGCAAAATTATAAAAAATGACATAGCTTACATAGGACGTTGAAATTATTCTTGCAGAAGTCTATTTATTCCTATTTTATAGAATTGGTTTTTCATTCAATTATGTTTGTATGTCGGGTGAATCGTGTTGTATATTTACTATATGGGCTGTTATGCCATGATGTTTAAGAATAAAGAATATTTATACTTGCAGTAAGGTGTGCCGTGCAAAATGCTTATCGTGTACGCACGGCATATAAATCCGCATTTATAAGCCATTCACCATTATCTTTTACGGTTACATTCTGCCAATGAAATGTGTTATCCTCGATCTTGACGAAAGCCCATTTCTTCTTTTCGTCGTCAATATTCGTGAGAACAATCATATCATCTTGTTTTCTTGCCTCAAGGCGCATGATTCTTCCTGTATAGCAATAGGCAATGTCCCAAGTGTGCGTGGCTGGATTGTAGACACGAAGTGTCGTGCCGTATTCGGTGAGGGGATGTGGTATTTCTGTTCTGGTTTCTCGTGAAGGTAGAATAATAACATCTTGTACCGCCATTCCCTCAAGGATCCACGAGAAATGCCATTCTCCTTTAGTCGAACAGGATATGTTGTGATCGACATAATCAAATTTCCAGCTACCAATCAGTTTCCCGAAATAATTAAACTCTTCGGGTAGTTCCACGCTCTTGCTGTTGCTTGTTAGGGTTTCAATAAAATATTTCATGTACTAATCCTTCTTATTAGATGAATAGAGTTTCTTGAAAAAGACGAAACTTTCATTTGATAGTAGTGTTTGTGAACAAAGGTAACAAAAGAACAGACATACACAAAATAAGGTGTTTTCAAACTCCCTCCCCCCCTTCGGGTACTTCCCCTCAGGCAGGGGAAGAAAAAGGTGGTACGAAGTGACGGAGGAGTTTTACGAAATAAAATGACTTTTGGGACAACCCCGATTTCTTCTATATAAATTTCTCCCGGTTTCGGGTGTTATTCAGTCCGAAGATGATAAAAAGGACAGAGGCGATCAACATATTCATCCGGCAATGGAAGACCGTGTTGAAGAATATCTGCGGGTTCTTGTCAATGGGAACATCGTAAGGATTTAGGAAAATGTTCCATTGGCTGTCTCCGATAGCTCCCTGTATCATGGAGAATAACAGTCCGATAATGATAATCACCACGGAAGTTCCGTTCCCGTTCTTGATCATTGTGCTTAACATGAAGGAAAGCGTGCCGATAAAAAGAGCCGGGACCATGGCTTGTAGGGTCAGTCCCATCGGGGGAACCGACACGATGGCCAAATCCGTTAATAGAGCAAGGAAACAGGTAATCACGAAACAGATCACGTAAGAGATGATGAGGCGTAATAACCAGACCTTATAACTATAGTTCGGGATTCCGAAAATAATTTCCACGATCTTGGCGTCCTGATCGTTCTGTATGCCGAAACACATCGGGTAGAAAACCAACAGAATGCTCGGTAACATCAACATGGAGTAGGCTGTTGCCTGCGTGATCTCGTCGTCTCCCAGTAATTTCACGATCACCGTGATCACGTAGAAGGCGAGGGCACTCAACATGAAGTACAGGAATTTATTCCCGAATATAATCTTGATGTTATATTGTACCAGCTTTTGTAGGGTTATCCAAAATTGCACCATAGCGTTAATGTAAAATGTAAAATTTAGAATTTAGAATCACGAAATCGTCAATCATAAATCGCTAAATCTTTTTATTGTGTTATAATTTCTTCTTTGTTCTCGATCTTCACGCTTCTCAACAGCCACAAGTAAGAGTCTTCCAAGGCCGGGAGAATCTTCTCGGCGGTCTCGGTGGGCTTATGCTCGCTGAGGCAACGTACCTTGATCATGTCGCCTTGGCGGATGTGGTGGACGATCAGCATGTCGGACGGTAATTTAGCGAAATCCCGTACCGGCACCTCGAAACTCCAGGTAACATCCTTGGCGATATTAGCCATATCACTCGGTGTTCCGTTGTATTTCAGAATACCCTTGTTGATCACGCCGACTTGGTTACATGAACTGGCAATGTCCTCTATAATGTGGGTAGAGAAAATCACGATCCGGTTTCGGGACAATTCCACGAGCAAGTTTCTGAAACGGATTCTTTCCCGCGGGTCCAGACCGGCTGTCGGCTCATCCACCACGAGTATCCGGGGCAGGTTCAACAGGGTTTGCGCGATACCGATACGTTGTTTCATACCACCGGAGAAACCTCCGATCTTCTTGTCCTTATTCTCGTACATATGCACGGCAGAAAGCACTTCAGCAATCCGGTTATGACGTATCTTTTTGTTATATATTCCTTTCAACAGGGCTTGGTATTCCAAGAACTCCCATGCCGTGAGGTTCTCGTAGGTCCCGAATTCCTGCGGTAAATAACCGATCAAACCTTGCAACTCTTCCCGTTTCTTCTGGGTATCGATGCCGTTAATGAATATCTTCCCGTAACTTTGTTCGAAGACCCCACAGATGATACGCATCAACGTGGTTTTACCGGCCCCGTTAGGCCCCAGCAAACCGAACATTCCGGTATGTATCTCCATGGAAACGGAATTCAACGCCTTGAACGGTTTTTTCTTCACCCCGATAAACGGGGCCTTGGAAGCCAGACGGAAAATAGTCTTTTTCAGCATACGGAACCGACCGTCGATCAAGTCAATATTGATATTCTCCTTGTTGATCTTGTTGGACAGGTAGCGAGCGGCAATACCGAGATACCAGAACATACCGAGGAAGATCGCTCCCCCGCTGTTCTCGAATTTCTTGCTTGCCCAAATCAGGATTACCATCGGACCGGCATAATAAAAGACGATTGCAATGATCCGTAGAATCTTGGCAATGACGGTCTGTTTCCGGTTTTCGCAGAATTCCCGGAAGATATTCATGATACTTAGCGTCATCGTCCATGTAATGAAGGCAAAAACAATTGCCCAAAAGAACAGTACTTGGTAGCTAAACGTGAAGTAATACATGAATCCCAGCACGGGTAACGACCACAACAGAGGTTGCATATCCCGCCATTCGCGATAATTTCCTTGCAGGCCGAGACGTTCCCGAATCTTCAAACCGGAAGTCCATTCCCGGTTGAAACGTGACGGGCGTCCGTACACTTTGACAAGATTGCATATCTTGATTTCCAGCTCTTCGTCAGCCGGGATGATATTACTTTGCGCCCGGCGTAAACTGTCTTCCAAGAACCAGGTCACTCCCGGTACGAGAATAACCGTCAGGATCACGTATAGAATCCGGTTTAACAGGGTATAGGTCCAGAAGTACACGCAGATTACGGCCACGACGAAAAGCACGATTTGCAATAGTTTCATGAAAAGGCTTTGTGTGCGTAGGCGATATAAGGCGTCTTCCATTCCGGAATACAATGTCGGGATAATGACCAGAGTCAACAGCGTACTCATGGTAAGTCCCCCGATCACGGTGATGGCAAACGGGGCTCCCAGTCCGGACACGTATTCTCCTTGCCCCATGGCTAAGGGAATCATGGCTACGATCGTCGTGATGGCCGTGATCAGAATCGGTCTTAAACGGGATAACCCGGCCGTTATGATGGCCCGTTGTTTACGGTTTCCAGTCCGACGGAGTAAAGAAGTGTAGTCGATAAGGATGATACTATTATTTACCACGATACCGATGAGGATAATGAAACCCACGAAAACATTGGCATTCATCAATGAATTGCTCGTGAATAATAACGCCAGTAAAGAACCGATGGCGGCCAGCGGGATGGTAAACATCAACACGATGGGAGCCGTGGTTGATTCAAATACGGCAGCTAAAATCATGTAAATCAAGATGAAGGCGGCCAAGATTAGGAATGTAAAATCGTCCATTTCATTCTCCTCGTGTACGACTTCCACGGCGATACCCGTCGGGACATCCATACTTTGCACCAGCTCGTCAATCTCCTCTCGTGCGGCCTCCAGCAAATCCTTTGATTCGTTGATGTCGGAATTGAACATATAGACAAGGTTCACCTCCTTTTCTTGGTTGATACGGGTGATGTTTCCCTTATCACGTCCCAAGTTGATGCGGCTGAAACTTCTCAATTGAATCAACCCGTTATTCTTGTTCGTGACTTCTAAATTGCGTAAATCTTCTAGCGTCCGGGTTTGTGTCTTCTGATCGTCCTCGTCATAATTGATGTCCCGGATCAGAATATCATATTCCTGATTCCCGGCTTTGTATTTAACTTCAGCTTTACTCTGAGGCTGGAAATTGGAAAGCTCTTGGCTTACATTACCGGGTTCAACCTCGTTCATCCCCATGAGGTACTGGTCAAAGAATATTTTGGAGACCGTACTTCCTTGGGAAACTGAAATGTGGGAATTGGAAATGTTATCCAGATCGTCAAGTTGATATTTCAAATATTCGGCAAAATTTGCCATAGACTCGAAATCCTGCCCCTTGATTATCACTTTTTCTGTTTGACTGCCCATACCCATCATTCTGAGCAAGGAACTATTGCCAAGCATTCCACCGCCACCGCTACTTCCTCGGAAGTTCTCGCTACTCTCGCTGGCTTCCAAACTGATTTGGTTGATATTGACCGTTTCAGCCAACCGGAGTACTTCGGTTTTCAGTTGGATAAGGGATTTTTTATTGATTTTCTGGTAATCATCTTTCAACCGGATCGTGAGCCGGACATCCTCTTTCATTACGTTGGAAGAGAATTCTTTTATTTCCGGAACTTCGAGTAATTCGTCCTCGAAAAGGCGAATCATCTCGTCGGTTCTTTGGAGCGTGTAGCCCGTTGGCGGGGTGATATACACGTTGAACGTGTTCAGTTCAACCTCCCTTAGCGTGTTCAACGTTAAAGAGGTGGATAAAACCACGGTAACCAGTAAAGCGACAAGAGCAATAATGATCACTTGTGCCGGGCGGCGAAGGGACATCTTTAGGATGGCAACATATATCTGCACTAGTCTGTTATGGATTGACAGGTTGCTGAAGTTGACATCTTCCGGAGTCTTGCGCAAAATAGCGTTTACTGCCATCGGGATCAATAACAAGGCCACGACCAACGATATGGTAAGCGTTGCCACGATAGAGATTCCGATATGTTCCCCGATCAGCTTGATCAGGTAATTGTCCGCGAAAAGGAAGGGCAGGAACACGGTAATCGTGGTGACCGTAGCCGCCATGATAGCCTTCCATACTTCGGTAGTTCCTCGAACGCAAGCCTCATCGGTGGAAATTCCCAATCCTTTCAGCCGGTAGATATTCTCCATGACGACAATGGAGTTGTCCAGCAACATACCGACGGCGAGCGCGATACCCGTGAGAGTCAGCGTGTTGATTGTTATTCCGAACAGATAAAAGAAATAGAATGACGAGAACACGGAAATCGGGATGGCAAAAGCCACGATAGAAATGATCCGTATTTTCCGGAGGAATAGGAACAACACGAATATGGCCAATATAGCTCCTGAAAGTCCGAGATCAATAATTTGGTCAATATTTTTGTTCATCACCTCGGCGGCATCATCCTCCACCTCGATGAGAACCCCTTTAGACTCTAATTCCCCGTTTAGGCGATCAATTTCCTGCCGGACTTTTTCGGAAAGGTCGATCACGTTAGCCAACGGTGATTTGGACAAGATACAGGAAATCACCTCTTTCCCGTTGGTACGTGCGTATGATTCCTCTTCCTTCACGCCGAATTGGATGTCAGCGATGTCTTTCAACTGGATCGGTCCCTCGGCAACCACGATACTCCCCAAGTCTTCCGTGGCAAGGTATTCGGCTGTCACGTTGACGAAATAACGTTTGTTGTTCTCGTAAACCGAACCGGCGAAACTCTTTTCTGCCAGATTGCTTGAAATGGCTCGACTGATCGTTGATGTCGTGATGTTCAATGCCTTGCATCTTTCCGGATCGACAATAACCTCGATGCTTTTTTGCCGTCCTCCCATGATGGTGACGTTAGCGATCCCGTCGATATTTTCTAAGTAGGGAACAATCTCTGAATCGGCGATATTACGCACGTAGTCGATGTCGTCCTCCCCGAGAATCCGTAGGTTCATGAACATATCACTGGCGGAACCCGAAGAAGATTTGTTCACGTTTAACCTGAAATTATCAGGCAGATTCGGGGTGATGCTTTTTATTTTTTCTTCCAGTTGTAGAAAGGTGTATTTCAGATCAACGTCCTGTTTGAAAGAGACGGTTACCTGTCCTCCTCTCGAATAAATCTGGGTTTCTATTTTTTCAACCCCGTTAAGGGCACTGACGGCACCTTCGACGGGAATAGCTACTTGATTCTCTATATAGGAAGGGTCGGATTCCGTCTCGGAGCTAATGCTCACGCTCAACACCGGCAGTTCGGCATTGGGGTATAATTCCATGGGAAGGTGTTTATAGGAGAAAATTCCCATAAGTACCAGCCCGATGAAAAGCATCGATACAAGAACCCTTCTTTTTATAATCGTGTTCATGATTTCTTTCTGTCAATAACGTAATACACACACGGAATAACGATCAGCGTCATGATGGTTGAGGTCAGTAAACCACCGATCACGGCAAGTGCCATGGGCGAGCGCAATGAGGCTCCTTCCCCGAATCCGAAACACATGGGTAGCAATGCCAGAATCGTGGTGGCACTGGTCATGATGATCGGACGCACACGATGCTGTGCCGCCATTTTGATAGCCTCTTCCAACGGGTGTCCCTCTTCTTTCAGACGATTGATCGCGTCCACGAGTATGATAGAACTGTTCACGGCAATACCTGCCAGCATAATAATACCGATAAAGGCCATCATGTTGAGTGTTTGTCCGGTGAGCAGGAATGCCAAAATACATCCCACGCCGGCTAACGGAATAGTCAGCAGGATCGTGAACGGGTGGCGCAAAGATTCAAATTGTGCCGCCATTACCATATATACTAATAGAATAGATAAAAACAGGGCGAATCCCAACCCGCTGAATGACTCTTGTCGCATCTCTTCCTCTCCCGTTATTTTAGCCGAATACTTGGCCGGGAATTCAACCTCGGACAATTTAGCTTTAATAGCAGGGGTAATATGGCTTAGTGAGTATTGTTTCTCGATCATGGCGGTCACGATACCCGTCCGGCTTTGGTTAACCCGGTTAATTTCTTTCGGGGCTGACGTGATTTCGATGTCTGCAATTTCTCCGAGACGATATTTCTTCTCGCCTTGTATGATTTCAATATCGTAAATTTCGGAAAGGGTCACTTCGGGAACCTTGATATTGATGTCAATAGTCTCGCCTTGTGTTTCGAAAGTTCCGGCATCCTTACCTGCCAGTTTCTCGCTGACTTGGTTACTTACCGTGGCAACATCGATCCCGTAGATTCCACTTTTCAAGCGGTCAATCTTGATATTCACCTCCGGGGCTCCTTTCTCCAAGGAAGATTTGATATCGTATATACCGGGGATTCCGGTAATCTTCTCTTTTATCTCGGTACACAATTCATCCAGCAATTCAAGTTCTTCCCCTTTCACCTCGATTACCAGTGGTGCGCCTTCTGTTCCTAGGATGCTTTGTAGGGCAGATTCCCCTTTCTCGTAGGAGATTTCCACACCTTCCGGCAAGGGGTAATTCTCGTTAATATTCGTGATAAAGTAATCAGCATCCAACTTGGAATCTTTCTTTATCTTTACCTTGATTTGGGATTGATTCTCTGATTCCAACTTACCCCCGCTTTGACTTTCAAGGTTGGAAGGGCCAACCAGTGTGTATTGCCATTCAATATCATCCTGTCCTAGAGTCCGGATGGCATCTTCAATGGTTCCCACGGCATTATCCGTACTTTTTAACCTTGTTCCCGGTTCCATGGTAACAAGAATTGAGAACTCCTTCGATTCTGTTTTAGGCATGAACTCCATGCCGATTAACGGTAACATCAAGTAAGAAACGATCATGAGAGCTGTGGCGATGCCAATCACCAAGTATTTCCTTTTAAGGACTTTCCCGACGAAATTTCCGAAACCTTTGATCGTGATGGCGTGACTGGAAATGTTGTCTTTCTTCCGCATGAATTTCGATGCCAGCATCGGGATAAACAGGATAGAAACAAAAAGGGAGGATAACAGCGAGAAACTAACCGTCCACGCCTGTTCCTTGAATAACTCCCCGGCGGCACCTTGCAGGTACACGATTGGAAGGAATACCACGATCGTGGTTAAGGTGGAAGCCGTGATTGCTCCCGCTACTTCCGAGGTCCCCCTCACGGCAGCCTCCGTGGGCGGTAGGTTGTTCTCGTCCATGTTTCGGAAGATATTTTCCATCACCACGATGGCGTTATCGACCAGCATTCCCGCACCCAGCGCGAGTCCTCCCAGCGTCATGATATTAATGGAAAGACCGTTGAAGTACATCAGGTTGAACGTGGCAATGATCGAGATCGGGATAGAGAGACTGACGATTAATGTCATGTTCACTCGTCGCAAGAATATATAAAGTATAATAACGGCGAGGATGATACCCATTAAAGCGGAATCTTTAACCTCGTTGATGGAACTCCCGATAAATTCTCCTTGGTTACTGATGATATGGAAATCATATCCCGGTAAACTTTTGCGAAATTCATCAATCTTGGCTAGCAAGTTTTCCACGGCATTTACCGTGTTATATTTATTTTCTTTGTAGATACTGATCCCCAGACAGCGTTCCCCGTTGTAACGGGCCAAGTTTTCCGGGTCTTTGTTGCGAATGGACACGGAGGCCACATCTTTCAAATATACCGGGGCTTTTGTCTTACTGGAACTGCTTGTAGATTCCGTGGAAGAGGAACTTCCGCTGGAAGAATTCTCTTTAAATGCCACGATAATGTTTTCAATATCTTGGAGACTGGTAATCAGGTTTACCCCTTTCACCGTGTATTGAATATCTCCGTCCGTGATCGTTCCCCCGGAAACATTTTGATTGATGGCCGTGATTTGCGAGGCAATTCCGTCGGCAGTTAACCCGAATGCCTCCAGCATGTAGGGATTCGTGGAAATTTCGACGATCGCCTGTTCTTGTCCGTTCAACTGAATATCCGCGATACCGTCTACCCGGACGAGTTCATTGCGCATGTAATTTTCCGCGATCTTCCGCAATTCGTTCATGTCCTTCACTTCGTTATGAGTGAGGGCGATGGTCATGATCGGTGTCGCGTTGGCATCATAACGGGTAACGTTAACTTCTTCTATGGTTTCATCTTGAGAAAGAGAAGAGACACTTCGCTGCAAATCCAAGAAAGCGGCATCCATGTCTTGATCCCATCCGTATTCTACGGTCACTTTCGTGTAGCCGACTTTCGTGACGCTGTACACGCTCTTCACGCCTTCTTGACGAGCGGCCGTAGACTCAACGTTCGTCGTGATCAGTTTTTCAACCTCTTCGGGTGGTCTCTGACCGCTTTTCACTTCCACGTAAAGAGCGGGATTTTTCAGGTCAGGGAAAAGGTCTGTCCCTAATTTATTATAAGATATGGTTCCCAGTAAACATACTGCTAGCGTGAGCATTAACACGCTCACGGGGTATTTTACTGCAAATTTGGTAATGCTGTTCATGTCTTTTTATTTCATGATTTTTACTTTGCCTCTGTTTCTCAGGAATTCGTAGCCTTTCACCACGATCTTGTCTCCTTGGTTCAGACCGCTTTCCACCTCGATGAAACGATCGTCGCTGATACCAACCGTGATGATTTTTTCCATGGCCCGGTTTTGTTCCACCGTGTAGACAATCCGGTTTCCTCCCCGACGGGAATTAACGATGTCCTTCGGAATGACAATAACCGAATCCTTTTGCAAAGTAATAATCTCTCCTTTCGCAAACATACCGGGACGTAGTTTCAGTTCCGGGTTGTTAATCGTGATATATCCGGTGTATGTGCGGGTATCCTCGTTGATTGCCGGGGATAACTGGGAAACAAGACCGGACAGGGTATCTGATTTGATATTATAATTGGTGACCAGTACTTTCTGACCCACTTTCACCTTGTCGATCGTGTTTTCCGGCAGGGCGATTTCCATGTACATGTGGCTGTAATCCATCAATCCGACCATCGTTTCACCGGATGCGATCTCCACGTTCGGGGTGAAATAGGGTAGGCTGACGATGGCTCCCTTGAAGGGTGCTTTGATTGTGAGTTTTGCCAGTTCCGTGTATGCCGTTTCCAATGCTGTTTGCGCTTGTATGTAGCTACTTTCGGCATTTAGTACATCTTTTTCCGTGGCACCGCCTTTTTCAAATACTGCTTTTTGCCCATCCCATTCTTTCTTGGCGATGTCAACCTGCATCTTTTTTGTCGGTAACGATACGGTGTTTTCATGTTCTTTATTATTCAGCTTGATGATCACGGCACCCTCCTCCACAATGTCACCCAGCTTGTAGGGACGCTTGGTTTTGGGGTTGATCATCAACTCGTATTTACCATTTGTTTCGGATTTCACTTCCACCGTTTTGGCCGCTTTGGCTGTTCCTGTCGTGGTGGTCAATTCCCGAACATCACGTTTCCCGACTTCGGCAAGCCAAACAGGCGTGGTTGTCTCTGAAGAAGAACTCATTCGTTGCTCGTTACAAGCGTTCAAGGTGTAAGCCAGCAGAATCACCCCGATATATTTTATGGATTTGTTGATCATAGCGTTTTGTTTTATGTTTTGTGTTAGGGTTTATTTCAATAAATTAACCGGTAAATAAGACCTGTTATTCTGGTAATCCCACAGGGTTTGAATTTTCAGATCCAGTAATTTCAATTTGTATGAAATGATGGCATCTGTCAACGAGTTTTTTGCATCTGTCAACTGGGTTTGTTGATTTTTCAGTTCCATACCGGTAAGGGTTCCGCTACGATATTTCTCAACGTTGATGTCATACGTACGTTCAGCGTTTTTAACAGTCTGGCGGGCAATCTCGATTTGTCGCAATAATTTGGGCAATTCCCGGCATATCTGGCGTACATCAAGCATGATGGATTTTCTTTCTTCCTCGTTGCTGATTTCCGTGTTCTCGTTGGATAATTCCGTGCTGCGGATATTCGCTTTTCTTGCCCCCCAGTCCCAAATCGGTACCGTCAGGGTTATCCCGATCGTTTCGTTATCATCCGGTTTCGAAAAAGCTCCGTTAAAGTTGCCTCCTTGTCCCATCAAACCCACTCTGGCGGAAATGCTACCTTTGAACTTGTTATTATCCTTTGCCTCGATCAGGCTAAAAATGCCTTCTTCTATGGCAATTTGTTGTTGACGGATCTCCATCCGTTGCGTTAGGGCATATTTAACGGCTTGATTGACATCCACGTGAACTGAATCAATTTGGATGTCAGGTAAAATGTTGATGTCTATATCCAAGGGAAGACCCAAGGTTTGTTTGAATTGATCTTTGGTATTCTCGTAACTCGTTTCCGTGTCGGCAAGAGAATTTTCGTTTGTGGCCAAGGTCACCTCCGCTTGGAATAGCTCTTCTTGGGGGATCAGATCTTGTTCCACTTTATTTTTGATCAACTCGTAGTTTTCTTTTTGACTTTGGAAGGCTTCCCGGGCCGTAACGAGCCTTTTATAAGACTGGTAAACGCCATAAAATGCTGCGGTCACGTTTTTCTCGATGTTCAGTTGGGCCAAAGCGTATTGTATTTTTGCTTTTTCAAGGTTAAATTCCAACCTCTTCAATTGCATCTTGGTCTTGTTGTAGGTAAAGATTGGTTGCTCCAGATTTAAGCTCAGATTATTTGAAAAAGAGGTATTCTTGGCTCCCGAAGATTGATTATCGTCTTCTTGCCAGTTGAACGAGTTACTGAGTGTGACTGTCCCGTCCGTCCATTTGATCGGTTGACTGATCCTGAAGTCAAGGCCGGAACTCATGGCTTTCCGGGTATACCATTGTGTATTGTAATCGTCGAACGATGTACTTCTGGTATATTGAAACGGGTTCAAATTCAAACTGAACTGTGATTTTAATGAAGCCTTTTGCTGAATCAGGGCCAGCTCACTTTGTTCCAGACTCATTTTACTTTGAATGATGGAAGGGCTTTGCTGATAAGCGATCTCCAGAGCCTTTTCCAACGTCAAAATTTCCTGAGCAAACGTTGATCCGGAACAAAGCATGAGTATTCCCGAAATAATCAACGATATTGACGCGATCTTTTTCATAATATGTTGTTCTTATTTTTATTTGTTATTGTTCGTGTACACCCATTTTACCGCATCGGCAAAGATAATTTGGTTCGATTCCGATCCCTTGTCGCTTAAGGTAATCTTGGCCTCTCCTTTCGAGAAGTAGAAAGAACCCAGCGTTCTCCATCCTTGCCGTCCCCGGCCCGTCTCGACTGAAATTTCCTCTTCCCCGTCATCATGTTTTACCGTGTAATATTGTATTTTTTTCTCTTCACCTCCTCGGTGGCGCCATCCCATCATAGGGAGCTCGGACGTGTACACGAATACCTCATAGAATCCCGGGATTTGTATCTGGGTTGTCCATTCCGTCTTGTTACTACCACTTCCGGATTTCTTGTACACGGCACTATTGATATAGTCTCCATAATAGTTTACTCCGATGGTAGCTGTCCATCTGCTAGGAGGCATCCAGAAGTTTAAGTTCTTGTATTTATCTTCGCTCTCTTTCTTGAAGAAAGATTGTAGTTTGTTCTTTTGATTGGATTCGATTATCCGGAATCCGGGATCTTCGTTGTCCACCGTGATCTCTTTCGGGTTAAACGTGAAAAGGGTGGCATTTGAGTCGAATATTCCTGTTACCGTGTCGGTCGTCGTGGTCGTCACTTTAGCAAAATTCTGCATGATCGTACTGGGTAGATTCTGCGAGATATTCGTGTTAATCGTGAGGTTACTCGGACGCTCGTCACATAGAATACGAATCTCTTTATATTTCTGTGGTTCTATAATATAATTTTTCGCCGGTTTGGCCTCCATTTGAGCCGCCCGTCCTCTTCTTCCCCGCGGGCCACCGGGGAACATTCCGCCTCCTTCTTCCACGTTGACGGAAATCACGCCTTCTACGTTCGTGGGGTTATACACTTGGAACTTCACGATATATTTCGTGTAATCCCCGACTTCTACTTGATCGGCATCCACCCCTTTCACGATAAAACGAGGCGTGCTGTTGATCGTGTACCAGTTCGGGATGAAATCCATTAAATTGAAATGGAACTTGCGAATGAACTCGCTGTTCAGGCGGGTGAAATTGACCTCCTGAAACTGGTATCTTTTCGTGAATTCGGCCATGAATTCCTTGAACTCGTTTGATGAAAGACGGGAGTTAATATAGTTCCTCAGGTAAACACCCTTCAGTTTCATCATTTCGTAGAACACCTCTGTTGAAAGCGTGTTATCGAGTACGGCCTGTTCAAAACTTTTCCCGTTCAGGTAAGAGGCAGCTCGTTGATCATCGCCCATCCCGTTGAACATCCGGAAGAAATGTCTTCCCTGATCGCTTTCTTCCTGTTTTAGCATGGTGTTCATCACGATGTCTATGATTGGGAAATTCTGGGAATAAATAGAACCCGCGTAATTAAAATACATGGACGATAAATCGTACTTGTTCAGTTTGGATGTTCCGGACCATTCGCCCGAGAACATGTTCACGAATGTGTTTCCCTCTTCTTGAAATGTTTCCTCCGAGAGAAGAACCCGGCGGGCAAAATCCCGAATGACGTTCATTTCCACGTCAATTTCTTCCATCGCTCCTTGGGGATCACGTCGTCCCCAGTTAGCCATTCTTTTCTTGGCAAATTTGAAATTACTGCTGGGCAGAGTCGTGGCAAATTCCGGAAGGAAAACCATCTCCGGTTGTGTTTGCTCGCTGTTCCCTTTCCAGTTTCGCACGTATCCCGCGAAAGAAATGGGCGTTTCCGCCATGATAAATTTTTGATACGGGTATTTACGGCCTTTTCTCAACTCGTATTCGGATTTCACATCTTGAAGGAATCCGGCTAACGTGTCTGAAATGTTAGGAAAAACTTCAGAATAGAAATCGTGACCCTTAAAATTGTATAATTCGATTTGCACGGAATCGACCACGATACTCTTCTTCTCGTAGTCCCCGATGGCTAAACTGATGCCGGGTAGTTGCTCTTTATTCCGGAATATTGTCGTGTCACCCGATTGGGAAGATGTCCCCTGTGAAAGAATTGTCCGGTCATTGGGATGAATCACTTTTAGCGTGTAATTCGAGAAGTTTTTCCGAATATTATAAGGAGCTTCCGGGTTTACCGGTGGAAAAGTAGAGGGGTACCACAGGCATTCCGGGGTCAGCAGGGTAAATTTGTCCTGCACGAAAGCGTATCTTTTCCCGAAACGGAGAATACTACTTCCGGTTTGCGTGTCGTAATATTCTTCGTCCGTGATGTCTAGGTAGCAAATGTTTTCGTCGATGGAACCGTTGTACGTGATGTCCAGTTCAAGGCTTTCGTACGGGCGGAGTTTGTATTCTGCAATGATAACTTGTGCGTCTCTTTTGTAGGGAATATCTTCTCCTTGCCGGGTTAATTTTTCAACTTGCAGGGATGGATTCAGGTAGAACACGATTTTGTCGATCTCTTGATGATTCCGGTTTTGAATCTTTACGTGTGAATTGACGGTAATTTTTTTGTCGGTCTGCGAGAATATAATCTCTTGGTCTATCAAATGAACCTTGTCAATGTTGTTGTATTTTTTGTATCTTTCAGAGTATAATTTGCGTTGATTATCAACGTGATTGAAACGGGAAAAATAGGTGAAGCCGCAACCGATTCCGGCGATGAGGATAATACATCCCAGGGCGTTCAGCAAGATGTTTTTCTTGGGATGTAACGGTAAGCGGTTGACCATAGCGATGGTAAACGTGAGTAATCCCATTCCCAATAGCAAGAATGTTAATCGTTGAACGAGGTAGGGAAACAAGTTCGTGTGTCCCAGCACGTCAGAGAACATATTCGGCACCGTGAGGGCGAAGAAGTCAAATGTCCCGTGTTCCGCGTCTCCGAGATAAGATAAGGTCACCCCGATAAATCCTAGCATGATCACGAACGTAACCGCTTGGTTACGGATGAAACTCATGATCACGAACGATAGTCCCAACACGAAAATCAGTGACGGGATCGATAACGTGAGTAGGTAGAAGAAATAGGGGAATAGGGTAAATGGGGATTCACTTGCGAACAAGTGAATGAAACCAGCGATAAGTAAGGCGATGATGTTTAACGATACGAATACCTTCACGATTCCCCATGTTTTCCCGATGATGTAATCCGCGTTACTCATCGGGCGCACGTAGATCACTTCGGCCGTATCTAACTTCTTGTCTCGCTTTAAAAAGCTCCCTGCCAAGAATATGGCAATGACGGATTGCGCGATATTGAAAAGGTAGATATTGACAAACGGGATGGAGGATGGCATGGCAACCATGACCCATTCGAACCACCCTAGGTTTGATTGTGTACCCATGTGAAAAAATACGATAACTAAAAGGGATAAAATAGCGAATATACGGAATAGCCAACTTCTTCGCAGAAGCTTGGTTTCGTATCTCGATATTGTGCTGATGTTGTGAATATTCATCGCTGGTTTCTTCTATGATTTACTTGAACAATTCGTTTTCTTGGATTGCTTCAACCTGCATGTTCATCTTGTCTTTCAACAAGTAGTCCATGTAGTAAACGTAGGCATGTTCGAGGTTTGGTTCGATGGCTTTGTGCGAGTAGCCGTCGACAGCATCGGCCACGACCTGAATCTCCATACCCCCGTCCGTCGGGATGGTTGAAATAATCGGGTATTTATCTTTGATTTCCTCATATTCCATGTCGGTTACGAAAATTTCCCATACTTTTCCGCGAGCTAGGTTGATCATCTCGTCCGGGGATCCTTCAAACTTCAGTTCTCCGCGGTTCAACAAGGCTAGTTTCTTGCAAGTACTTGAAATATCACCCACGATATGGGTGGAAAGGATGATGATGGAATCCTTGTCGCTAATGTCGGACAGGATGTTGCGGAACCGGATTCTCTCTTCCGGGTCCAGTCCGGTAGTCGGCTCGTCCACGATAATCACTTTCGGGTTCCCGATAATGGCTTGGGCGATCCCGAGTCTTCGTTTCATACCCCCGGATAACCGGTTGGCCCAACGGTCACGGACTTCAAACAAACCAACTTTACGTAGCATCTCGTCTACCACTTCGGCCCGGTGTTGTTTCCCCTTGATCCCGGCAAGCCCGGCACCGTAGTCGAGGAATTCCCATGTTTTCAGTTTCTCGAAGAAACGGAAATCCTGTGGCAAGTAGCCCAACAGGGAACGAATCGCTTTCCGGTCCTTGGCAATATCGTAATCGTCGAAATAGATGGTTCCCGACGTGCAACTCTGCAATAGAGTCATGATTCTCATGAGAGAGGTTTTTCCTGCTCCATTCGGTCCCAACAGACCGAACATCCCCGGTTCGATTTCCAAATTCAAGTCTTTTAAGGCTTTTTTACCTCCCGGGTAGACTTTATTCAGATTTACAATTTTTATACGCATAACGCTGGTATTTTAGGTTGGTATAAATCTATGCATAATAAGCCGGAATATATGTTAATAAAATGTGAAATATCCTACTTTGAGTGAGACACTTTTTGCTTAAAAAGGTTTATTATTTTAACAAAATATTAACTTATTAACCCCGATGTCGGTTCCCAAAGGTCATTTTGGTGAATTTTTGTTGACTGGCTGACGGTTTGCCCTGTTTCATACGATTTTTGTTTAAATTTCTTGTAAAAATATGAAATTCAGTGTTATCGGTCAATAATTTTAAATGAACATCTGTAATTTCGGGATGAATACCCCGATTTTATCGATGAACACGCGTTTTTAGGAAAATATTTCCCGGATGACCCGGATGCTTTTGGTGTTAAAATCCAGATTTAGATGGAACCCAAGGAAAAGTAGGGCAATATCGAGTAAAATCTTACGACCTTGCTGATTAAGCGGGATATTTTTTAATTCTTGCAATTGACACGTGCAAAGGGCATGGATAGCTTTGGCGGAGTGTGGGCCGGTGTAGTAATTTCCCGGTGAACCCGTGGGGTAGAAGCATCCATCGTTGATGTTGAACACGTGGTCGGGGTGATACGTGCTGTTGTCTATGCTAAAGCCGAGTAATTTACTTAACCGGAACAGGAATAACAAGTTGAAATTGGCGATGTCGTCACGCGTGACGTTCAGGTATTCCACGGAAGTTTTGATGTACTCGTATAAACCGGGATTCGGGTCGGAATCCCGTAGCACGAGGTTTAATATTTCACCCCATAACAGGGCTATATTCATCTTGTACACGTCGAAATAGATGGCCGACGTGTTCACGAGCGGAGAGAGAGATTTCAGTTTGTGGAGCCCGCCCCTTTCATTCGGGATGAACTCGATTTCCACGATTTGCATACACTGGACGGACGTGTTCGTTTTACGCTTGAACAGGGCCAACGGGGTAATCATTTGCATGTAACCTCTTTCCTCCGAGTAAACATGTAGAATTTGTTGCTGTTCGGAATGAGGTATGCTTTTCAGTATGATGGCCTTCACCGTGTGCATGTCTTTTTATAAGTTGTTTAAAAAACGGCATAATTCCCGGACGGCTTGGCCCCGATGGCTGATTTCGTTTTTCTCGTGGAGGGGCATTTCGGCAAAACTTTCCTGAAAACCTTCGGGACGGAAAATCGGATCGTAACCGAATCCTTCGTGCCCGTGCTTGCTTGTGAGTATCTCCCCGTTGACAATACCTTCAAACAAGTATTCCTTTCCCCCGAGAATTAAAGCGATAACAGTTCTGAAACGGGCTTGGCGTTCCGGTATATTTTGCATCTCCTGTAAAACTTTTTTCATGTTGGCTTCCGAGTCGTGAGCATTGCCCGCGTATCGTGCGGAATAAACTCCGGGAGCATTGTTCAAGGCTTTTATTTCTAACCCGGTATCGTCCGCGAAACAGTCCAAGCCGTATTTCGCGTGAATATACCGGGCTTTTTGAAGGGCATTTCCTTCGAGCGTGTCTTGTTCTTCCGGAATATCCTCATGGCATTGAATCTCTTTTAAAGAAACAATCTCGTGCCGGGTACCTAACATTTCTTTTATTTCTTCCAGCTTGTGGGCATTATTGGTAGCGAAAACTAATTTCATGACTTGTAATAATTTGTATGTTGCAAAGGTAGTGAAATTGGGAGTAGAAACTAACGATTATCCCTAGAAATGCCGTGGAAAGTTAAAAAGTCATGATTTATAGATGATTACTACTAGACCACTACCGTGTAAAACGCTATTAGAACGCTATTAAAACCCTATTAAAGCGCTATATTTAGAATAGCGTTTTATAAGAATTTTAAAAGCATGATAAAAGAGTGATTTCAGCTAATGATCAGGTAGAAATGTAAGATTGATCATATATTAAAGATTGACGTGGGACTGTCGTGGGTAGGACAATTTATAATCCTTGGTATTATAATTTTTCTTGGTCCGTGCGAGAAGAAAATTATATCGTGTATATTTGCATTCGGGTAAAACAGGAACCATTAAATTGATAATATGAAAGGGATTGTTGTGAAATCTACCGGAAGTTGGTATTCCGTGCGAATGGAATCGGGGGAAGTGCTGGACTGTCGGATCAAGGGGAAGTTCCGGATGAAAGGGATTAAGACCACGAATCCTGTTGCGGTAGGGGATGTTGTCGAGGTGGAGGTCAATCCCGATGGCGCGGTGATCAACCGGATTGAAGATCGGAAGAATTACATTATCCGGAAATCAACGAACTTGTCGAAAGAGGCGCATATTATCGCCGCGAATGTTGATCAGGCGGTGTTGGTGGTGACGGTGAATCATCCCGTTACATCGACCGTTTTTATCGATCGTTTCCTAGCATCCGTGGAGGCTTACCGGATTCCGACCATACTCGTGTTTAACAAAATAGATTTGTACGACGAGGAGGATTTATTGCTATTGGGAGCTTTGACCCAGATTTATATGCAGGTGGGGTATGAATGTTTTCACGTGTCCTCGTTGACCGGGGAGGGGATGGAGGACGTGGTGGCGGCCTTGAAGGATAAAGTGACCGTGTTCTCCGGCTTGTCTGGCGTGGGGAAATCCTCGTTGATTAATCGTGTCGAACCCGGGCTTGGATTGAAAGTGGCGGAGATTTCCGATTCTCACGACACGGGAAAACACACGACCACGTTCGCTGAAATGTTCCCGTTGAGTTTTGGCGGGTATATCGTGGATACTCCCGGTATCCGGGCGTTCGGGTTGATTCACATGGAAAAAATAGAGATCTCACATTATTTCCCGGAAATATTCAAGCGGGCAAGTGAATGCCGATTCTATAATTGCACGCACATTCACGAACCGGGATGTGCCGTGCTGGAGGCTGTGGAGAAGGGGGAAATCAGCGAGAGCCGCTATTTTAGTTACGTGAGTATGTTCGAGGAGGGAGATGAAAAATATCGAAAATAAAGGTTTTTGAGGGAACGGAATTTTCGTTATGTATATCCAAAAACCGAAGTTTTTTGTATAAGTTTGTAAATCTAATAATTTATACGTGGTAGCGAGCTTTTGAATTTATGCAGGTTGATGATAAGTTGATATGTAAACTTTTAGTTGGACATGACGATCCCCGGGGGATGGAGGTCTTGTTCAATAGTTATTATCGACCGTTGGTTTTATGGGCTGACTCGTTTTTGGGTGATATTCCGGCGGCGGAAGATCTGGTACAGGATTTCTTCGTGGCATTCTGGGAGCAGCGAGCTTATGCGAGAATCACTTCGGGTAATCTTCGGGGATATCTTTTTGCTTCAGTAAGAAATCGAGCGTTGAAGTTATTGGAAAAGAGGGATCCCTTACGCGAGGCTTGTGGTGAATTGAACGAAAATGCGGAAGTTGAGGACACGGATTGGCTGACAGAGGAGATTTTGCAGGCAATAGAAGCTGAGATCGAGAAATTGCCCCCGAGAACACGTGAGGTTTTGAAGTCAGTGTATCTTGATGGGTTGAGTTACCGGGAGACGGCAGATCGTTTTTCTATCTCGATAGCGACGGTAAAAACGTTGCTCGTGAATGCTTTGAAGTATTTGAGGAAGGTCTTTTCCGGGTTCTGGCACTTCAGGTTCGAATGAACTTGATACCGGTACGATCGATAGAAAAGTTAAATCACATTTTTTTCTCCTTTAATCTCGCAAAAAAGCTTACCTTTGAATAGAGAAGTAAACTATTTCCACATGGACAAGAATAAATACATTCGATTTGATTGGGCTGTGAAACGGTTATTGCGGGACAAGGCGAATTTTGTCGTCTTGGAAGGGTTATTAACCGTGTTACTCGATCGTCAGGTTCACATTATAGATATACTGGAAAGCGAGGGTAATCAACAGATTTACGAGGATAAGTTTAACCGGGTAGATGTTAAGGCCCGGGATAGCGAGGGTGAGATTATTATCGTGGAGGTACAGGTTACTAGGGAATTATATTTTCTTGAACGAATTCTTTATGGTGCAGCCAAGGCGATTACTGAGCATATCAAGCTAGGAGAACTTTATTCAGAAGTGAAGAAAGTGTATTCTATTAGTATTCTTTATTTTGACATTGGAAAAGGGAATGATTATCTTTACCATGGTCAAAACACGTTTACGGGAGTACACACCGGCGATCATTTGCACGTGACCGTGAAGGAGCGGGATGCTTTGGTTCAGCGCTTGCCATCGGAGATATTCCCGGAGTATTTCTTGATCCGGGTGAATGAGTTTGATCAAGTGGCAACAACCCCGCTTGAGGAGTGGTTGGATTACTTGAAAAATGATTACATCCGTCCCGATACAAAGACTCCGGGATTGAAAGAAGCAAGGGAAAAGCTGGTTTACTATAATATGGATGAAGCAGAACGAGCTGCGTATGATCGTCACGTGGATGCTATCATGATCCAGAATGATGTGTTGGGTACAGCAAAACTAGAGGGATTAGTCGAGGGTCGAATGAAAGGCCTAGAAGAAGGTCGGGTAGAAGGTCGGGAAGAAGGCCGGGAGGAGGGATTGGTCGAAGGTGAAGAGAAGGGAATTTTGAAAGTAGCTCGGAATATGAAAGAAAAGAATATGCCGATGGATATAATCATTCAAATGACCGGGCTGACTGCCGAGGATATTGAAAGGTTGTAGTTATTTTTTTGAAATAGAGATCACGATGATAGTCCTCAAATTCCATGAATTTGAGGACTATCATTTTTTTTTTTGAAATTTTTTCTAATTTCATTCAACCGTTTTCTAATCTTTCCGGTCTTTAGAATAACAAAGGTTATTGTAAAAATGAAAAAAGAATATCAAGTCACTGAATCCGAGTTGTTTGACTTTTTTAATGGCAAACTTTCAGTCGAGGAAGAAAAAGAAATTCTGGAATGGAAAGAGGCTTGTGATGAGAATCGTGAGTTGTTTGATGTCATGCGAAAGGAAAATCTCATTCTGAAAGAGGTTGTCCGGGTTCAACTTATCAAGGGTGATTATTCTTCCATACAGGGACGGATAATTCCTCGGCGTCATCGGGCATTTAAATTAAAATATTGGGGTGTTGCTGCCGCTATCGTGGTGGGGGTTATTTTTTCGGTTTCGTTATGGCAGTATTCTTCTATGGATAATAATAAAGAAATATCTCATGTTGGCGCTCCTGCCCGTGCTGCGATATTAGAGTTGTCTGGAGGGGAACGCCATTATTTGGGTGGTAGTGAGATCGAATTCAAAGAGCAGGATGGTACGCAGTTGGCAGTCAGTGAGGGTAAAGTTGTGTATGATAAGAAGACGGGGGAGGACGTGGAGAAAGAGGAGGAAGTACTTGTTTTTAATAAAATCACGGTACCGCGAGGTGCCGGGTTATATCGAATTTTGCTTAGTGATGGTAGCGTGATATGGTTAAATTCAGATAGTCGCTTGGAGTATCCGGAAAAGTTTGCCTTAGAAGAACGAAGGGTTCGTATCAGCGGAGAGGCGTTTTTTGATGTTGCCCGGGATACGATGCGTCCGTTTGTTGTTGAGACAGCTTTACAATCCGTTTCTGTTTTGGGGACGAAGTTTAACGTATCCGCTTACCCGTCGGAACCGGTTTTGACAACGCTTGCTTCCGGGAAAGTAAAAGTGATACCTGTTAGTGGAATGGATTCGGTTGTACTGTTACCGGGGGAACAATCTGTTTTAAGTGTGTATGCAGATAACTTATCCGTGCGGCAAGTGAAAATAAATGATGTCGTTTCTTGGAAAGATGGGATCATTAATATTGAAAACATGGGATTGAGAGAGATATTGAAGGTCGTATCTCGTGCTTATGATGTGGATTTTGATACAGAATTATTACCAGTTGATGATATTATTTTGCGGGGGAGCATTTCAAGTGATGAAAGTCTAGGAGTGTTTCTAGCCGTGCTAAGTAAAGTAGCGGATGTGAAATTTAAAATGAAAACCGATGGGAAAATAGAAGTTCAAAAAATTAATTAAAAAAGGGAGAGAATTCAAGGAATTCTCCCGCCCCAAGTTTGCGACGTCTGTTGGCGACAGACGATATCTTATAATTCAAATACAAAAATATGAAAAAAAAATGGAGTCACGCCATTTTTCGAGTGGAAATTCGGAAATGGGGTCGGATTATGTTAGTAAATTTAATTTTGGTATTGTTGTCAGGAGTGTCTTTGTATGCACAGAATGAATCTTCTCGGCAACAGAGAATTACGGCTAAGTACCAGAATAAAACGATTCTGGAAGTACTGGAAGACCTGAAAGCAAAGACGGGATATACTTTTGTGCATAAGCAAAACGATATATCCAGCGAGGTGAAAATCACGGAAACTTTTACAAATGCGACACTGGATGACGTGTTAAAAAAAGTGCTTACGGCTCACGGTTACGATTATTCGATCGAGGGTAAGGTGATTGTTGTCAAGAAAAAGCCGAAAATCCAAGAGTCATTGGCACGGGATATTATCACGGTGAAGGGGCGTGTGGTGGACGAGAAGGGAAATCCCATGCCGGGGGTGAGTGTGGTGATTAATCAGACTTCACGAGGGGTTGCTACTGATAATAAGGGAAATTATGATATTCTGGTTAGGGCTGATGACGTGTTGAAATTCTCGTTTATCGGTTATAGAGATGCGACAGTTCCTGTTGAAGGGAAAACCGTTCTAAATGTTACACTTGAACCTACCGAGGAGGCCTTGGAAGAGGTGACCGTTGTTGCTTACGGTGAGCAGAAACGGGAAAGTGTGGTTGGTGCGGTAACCACCGTGAACGTGAGTTCACTGAAGACTTCCAACAGTGATCTTACTGCAAGTTTCGTGGGACGTATTCCGGGTATGATCGGTTACTTGAAAGGAGGAATGCCGGGGGCGTTGAGAGAAGAGGAGATGCAGACTCAATTCTCTATCCGTGGTATTACTTCTTTCGGTAATAATGCTAATACGGCTCCGTTGATTTTGTTGGATGGAGTGGAGGTGTCTGTACTTGACTTGTCTCGTATTGATCCGGAAGATATTGATTCTTTCAGCGTGTTAAAGGATGCTTCTGCCACGGCTATGTATGGTGCTAGAGGAGCCAACGGAGTAATTTTGGTTTCTACAAAGAAAGGAGCTGAAGGATCCGTTTATACGGCTTTCCGTTATGAGGCTATTGCTTCTATGCCGACGAAGAAAATCGATGTTGTAGATCCCATTACTTATATGCGAGCTTACAACGAAGCTTTGCAAACCCGTGATCCGTTGGCACAGCCAAAATATACGGCAGAGCGTATCAATAACACGGGTAGTGATCGTTTCCCTTCTTGGGTGTACCCTGCCAATGACTGGTATAAACTTCTTTTTAAAAATACCGCAATCAATCATCACTTGGGTTTGAGTGTTCGAGGGGGTACAAAGATTATGCAATATTACGCATCGTTGAGTCATAACTATGATGAAGGTATGTTGAAGACCGATCGGTTGAATTCGTTTGACGTGAATATTAGAAATAATACCACGGCTTTACGTATTAATTTGAATATTGATATGACGCCGAGTGCCAAATTAGTGCTTAACTCTAATTCAACTCTAGATGCCTATCGCGGCCCTCTTTCTAGTGTACAAGGGGCTTATTCGTTGGCATTTAATGCCAATCCGGTGGACTATGCTGCAGTTTATCCTGCTGATGCAACCTATGGTTTCCCACACATTCGGTTTGGTTATGAAACGAAAAATTCTAATAATCCTTATGCTTCTATTCAAGCGGGTTATCTGGAGAGAAGTCGTTTTGCTACGGTAAATCGTGTGGAGTATATTCAAAATTGGGGAGCAATTCTAAAAGGGTTGGAAACACGTGCTAATGTTTCTTTGTATAAGGAAGCCTATTATAGTACACCATTTCAAACTACACCTTATCAATATCGTTTGGCGGATTATAACCACCAGACAGGTGAACATACATTGGAACAGCTTACAGAAGGAGATAAAAATTTGACTGTTAATCCTAATGATAAGGTTACGGAAGGAGAAACTCAGGTTGCAGGAGAATTTCGAGTATTTTATAATGGGAATTGGGGTGATCATACCGTGAGTTACACGGGGTTATTTAATCTTTCTCAACGTACCACGTCAACCGGACGTACGTTATTTTCTGCAATAAAAAATCGTAATATGGGGCTTTCTATGCGACTTTCTTATGGATATAAAGAACGTTATTATCTGGAAGGAAGTTTTGGATATAATGGTTCCGAGCGTTTTGCAAAACACAATCGTTTTGGTTTCTTCCCTTCCATTGGTTTTTCTTATATGTTGTCCAAAGAGCCGTTTATTGCTAATGCAACCGGACATTGGCTCTCTTTCCTGAAAGTGCGTGCTTCGTATGGTAAGGTCGGGAATGATGGTATTGGAGATGCGGTGACAGATAATTACACGCAAAATGTGGGACGATATATTTATTTGGAGAATGTAGGGATCAATAGTTCAGATCAGTATGTGATTTATTCGTATGCTAATCCTACTATTCAATGGGAGATTGCCGAACAGACAAACTTGGGACTGGAAGTGACGCTTTTTAAAGGTTTGTTGGATTTCACCGTCGATTTTTATGAAGAAATCCGTCATAATATATTATCATCTCGTAAGATTGTGCCTGCTAGCATGGGTTTAGGGCTTTATCCCTTTGATAATGTCGGAAAAGTTCGTTCCCGTGGTATGGATGTCTCTGGAAAAATTCAACATGCGTTTTCTAATGATTTCTGGTTTATTTTAAACGGGACGGCCACCTATAATAAGTCGGTTTTTAAAGAGATTGAAGAGGCGGCTGATAAACCGGAATGGCAGGGAAAAGTGGGGCATGATATTTCACAGGTCGTGGGATATATTGCAGAAGGACTTTTCCAGAGTCAGGAGGAGATAGATCGTTCACCTATTCAATCCGGTAATTATATGCCGGGAGATATTCGCTATCGGGATGTGAATGGTGATGGGAAAATCAGTATTGATGATGCCGTGCATATCGGTTATCCCACGGAGCCAAGGTTCGTGTATGGTTTTAACGGAACTGTTAGCTATAAACGTTTTGAGTTTAATTTCGCGTTCCAAGGGGCATCCAAACGTTCTCTTTTCATAGAGCCTTCATCACTTTCCCCATTCGTAAATGACCGGGCTCTGTTAAGTGCGATTTGGGAAGACCACTGGACTCCGGAAAACATGAAATCCAATCCATTGTGGCCTCGTTTGTCAACAAGTAGTATTACCACGCATAATATGGAAGAGGCCAGAATCGGGCAGGAGACTTTACGTGCTTCAACCTATTTCATGCGTGAAGTAAAATTTTTGCGTTGTCAATCATTGGAATTAGCCTATAACTTGCCGACAAGATGGGTGGAGAAGATTGGTTTGCAACGTTTGAAACCTTATATCCGGGTGAATAATCCTTTTTTGATTAGCGATTTTGATCTTTGGGATGTGGAGTTAGGTTCGTCCGGATTCAACTATCCGATTCAAAGAACTTATTCAGTAGGTATTAATTTAAGTTTTTAAAATTATGCGTATGAAATTCAAGAATATATTAGTTATTGTTTGTTCAATCTTTTTGGGAACAGGATGCAATGAGTTTCTTGACTTGGTGCCCGAAGACGATATTCTAACCATTCCCAAAATTTTTGAAACGAGGACAGGAGCAGCTCGCTGGAAGAATGATGCCTGTGCCGGTTTTAAAACGTATGCCGTAGATTTGAATTGGAATCCTGCGTTAGCGGGAGCGGATGAATATACCGCCGGAGATTATGCCCGGAAAGGACAGGGGTATATTTCAACTTTGTATATCGCAGATGGGTTACAAACAGCGCTATCGCCCATTAATGATATTTGGACGTATGATGGAGTTTATTACTATATCCGCTATTGTAATACTTTCTTGCAATATATTGGGGATGTTTACAATTTACGACCCGGAGAGTTGGAACGTTGGACTGCCGAAGTGAAGGCATTGAAAGCTTTTTATTACTTTGAACTCGTAAAACGTTACGGTCCGATCGTGTTAGTCCCGCAGAATATTGATGTTTATGCTCCCATGGAAGAACAGAGACAGTCGAGAAGTTCGGTTGATAGCTGTTTTAAAGCAATTACCGATCTTTTGGATGAGGCCATTCCATATCTACAAGTGTTTGCGGAGAAAGATGCGGATCAGCGAGATTTTTTCTCTAAAGAGGGTGCCATGGGATTGAAAGCAAGGGTATTACTTTATGCTGCTTCACCACTTTTTAATGGAGGGTTATCGCAATACCGGAATTTTACCAATAAGAATGGAGAGAAGCTTTTTCCTGAAGAAGATAAAGAGAAGTGGAGGGTTGCTGCTGAATATACAGAAGAGGTTATCGAGTATTTGGAAAATAATGGCTATAAACTTATTTCCGGAAATGAGGATAAATCTACTGCTTTACTGAATACGATGCGAGATTTGGAATGTTCCGTGTGGGCTCCTAACTGGGCCAATTCGACGGAGGCCGTTATGATGGTCGCAGGATACAATAATTTGTATCAACATCTGTTGCCTAAATTAGGTTCGAGTACTTCTGATATTCATTATAGTGGTATTTTGAAGGGTACATTGGGTACGAGTATTCGGATGGTGAATAAATTCTATACGGCGAATGGACTACCGATTGAGGAGGATAAGACGTGGACTTATGGTGATGGTTATGCCATGGCTCAGGAACGCGATCCGGCTTATACGAAAGTAGTTCCTTTGGGTACGGATGTGCTTGCTTTGCATTTGAAACGAGAACCTCGTTTTTATGCTACGATTGCTGCTCCCGGATTGTATTGGCAACGGGGTGTATATGATTCATACAATATGATTGTAGATTCCTACCGGGGAGGTGCTTTCGGCTTAAAACAGGATCGTATTAATGGTGATTACGAGCAAAATATTACCGGATATTATATAAAGAAAGGAACACGGAGTGAATTTAATACGAGTAGTTATAGCAATGATATTATGAGTTTTGCTGCTAATGTGCATGTGGTAATACGATTGGCGGAACTTTATTTGATAGCAGCAGAGGCTTGGAACGAGTATGAAGGACCGAACGGGGCGCATCGAACACAGATCTTTGATCGTCTGAATGCAATTCGTGAACGTGCCGGGCTGTCTACAGTTCAAGATAGTTGGGGCAGATATGGTATCAATCCGAATAAATTCAATGAACAGGTTGGTCTGAGAGATATTATTCGTCGGGAACGTACGATCGAGTTAATGTTCGAGGGACATCGTTTTTGGGATGTACGTCGTTGGGGTACGGCAATTGACGAAGGTTGGAACGATAAACCTCAAGCTTGGGTTGTTACTGCTCAGACATGGCAAGGGTTCTATAATAACTTTCAAGGGCCTGTTACCGTGTGGGACAAGGCTGCATTTAATCCATCTCGGGATTACTTGTTCCCCATTAAGAGTGAAGAAGCAATGATTTCCGGTATAGTACAAAATCCCGGATGGTAGATGAATTTTAAATTTTAGATTTTAAATTTAAGTTACCTAAAAAAGAAAAAGATGAGAAATACAATATTATTGATACTATTGATGTCCGTATTGTTCGCTTGTTCTGATGATGATAATGGTGGTTTTGATGTAGAGATAAACGAAGATATGTTTTCTTTTACACCAACGGAGGGGGGAGCCATTATGCGCTATAATTTAGCGGATCGGCGAGTGAATAAGGTAAGCGTGGAATACACGGACGAATTTGGAGAATCTGTGTATAAAATTGCAGATTATTCCGTGGATACCTTGTTGTTGGATGGGTTCAACCAAGCGCATACGGAAATCCCGGTAAAGGTCGCTTTTTTGGATAAAAATGAGAATGCATCTAAGGCGTTACATTTTACTTTTGATACACGCCCTTCTTCGTTGTATACTTTTTTTGATGAAGTGGCTGTTAATCCCTATTGGAATGGATTTCAGTTGGTGTTTAACCTAGAAGGACGGGCGGAAGGTTCTGCCTCGGTTTATTTCGTGGGGACTAATCCCACGACGAAAGAGAGAGATACTCTTTTCTTAGAGAATTTCCTTCTGGAAGCAGGACCTAACGTAAAGGCTTTCTCCATGACGGATTCACAGATTCAGGATTCCTACACGGTAGTGGTCACCACGGAGGACAATCGTCAACGGATTGTACGGAAACAGGTATGGAACGATGTGGTGGGAGCGAAAAGGGTACTTATACCGAATGCGAACTTTGAACTTTTGGATCCCTTCCATAAAATTATTACGGAACCTTATTCTACGGCAGATTGGAGACGACCGGGAGCATTAGGTGCGGAATATCTGTTTGATGGAGATGTGAAGGGGACCCGGGCTGCAGAATATTTTAAAGCCGGTAATGCCACTCCTCCTTTCACGTTTTTGGCCGGTCCGAATGCCTTGAATCGGGAAGGTAACGAATGTTATTTTGTGTTGGACATTAAGGAACCGGCTATTGTCGGAGAGTTACGATTCTATATGCGAATCAAGGATGGATATGCAGTAAATTCCCAATTTGATAATGATTATTTTACAAAATTGCCTTGTAATATTCAAGTGTACGCGTGGACTGGAGAAGGAGATTATGATCCAGTGACGAATTCTGGTACCAACGATGATTGGGAACATATTGGTAGCTTTGAGCAGGATCCGAATGCTACGTTAATAGATCGTTGGTATATAAATCCGACAAATAATCAAGTAGATGAAGTAAAAACTATTGCAGCCCTGAATGCCGTGGGACCTTATTATATATCTATTGCTTTACCTTTCGAGGATAAAGAGTATCGCTTTTTCAAACTCGAATTTCGTGAAACGTATGTAGATTTATATAATCCAAGTTATAATCATAACAATAATAATAACGTGACTTTCCATGAATTGGAAGTTTACGGACAAAAATAATAATGTATGAGAGGACTATTTTTGAAATATACACTGATACTCGTTTTGCTTGCCGGATTGGTCGCAAGTTGTGGCGAGAGTCTTGAAGATACTTACTCGGACTATACGGGTGATGGTCCCGAACAGTATTTAACAAAGATTTATGATCTTCAAGGAAAGCCCCGATGGATGTCGGTAGAGTTGACTTGGAATTTAAAATTAGATCCGGGTCGGACTGCTATTTTAGTAGAATGGACAGATGATGAGAAGACGGACTCCGCCGTTATTGATCGGAATAGTACGAGTTATCTCGTGGAAGGATTGAAAAATTATGAATATGAGTTCGGTGTTTATGCTATAGAACAAACAGAGAACGGTGAAATCATTAAACGTTCGATAGGTGATCCTGTGTATATACGTCCCTATACCTACGCTTCTGATGAGTTGATTCTTTTTAGTCGAGTGGTCAAAAAGCAATTCAATGTTGCAGATAAACAATTGTTTGTGACGTTTGAGGAGTGGACAGATAATTTGATTTCATTTAAAATTGGTTATTATGAAAAGAATAATCCTACCGAACAATTTTGGGAAGCGACACCGGAGGATAGGATCGATGATTACCCGAATGGGTTACCTTACGCCTTAATCGGTACTGATGTCGATTTCAGTCAAGGAGTTAAAGTGTATAGAACTGGAAAGATTGCAGTTGTGGGGGATATGTTGTTGGAGATGGAGCCTATTAATCTTTATTTTGAACTTCCTTCTTTTGAGAGTGATTTTGCCGTGGAGGTCAGAAGTAAATTAGATTTGTTGGGTGAAATCAAAAAAGCAGATATTACCGACGTAGAGGTGTTGGATATTGATTACAATCAGGTTTCTTTGGTTGATGTACTCCATTTCCCGAATTTGAAAGAACTTCATTTGGGGCGGAATCGAATCCTTGCAGACGGTACAGAATTAACGTATCGTTCAACTTTAACAGAACAAGTTGTTTCCGAAGCTGCTTTACGGGTGGCTAAAGAAAACGGAGTGGAAATTTATCACTATGGGAATCATTATTTTAACGTAGTACCGGATTTCTTTACGGGAAAAAATATTGTGGCAGTAGAACCGGCTCTCACATTCTTGGAAACCAGTAGTTGGAATATTTCTGTAACACCGAGAGATTTAATGGAGTATAATTCAGGCTTGAATAATTTATTGACTGATGATGCTAGTTATTGGTTACCACAATCTAGTGCTTCGGTTCGGGAACATGTTATTGAGATCGATTTTGGAAAAGAAGAGAGTATTTCCGGATTTAAGATTACACAGGCTAATATTGCTACTGCAATTCAATGTCCGGAACAGGTTAAAGTCGAAATGCAAATTTCTTCTGGCCAATGGATTGCTGTTGCTTTCCAAGAAAATACGATGCTCGGAACAGGTAAAGGCGAAACGACCGTTGTCTATCTGGATAAGAATAAAACATCCAAAAGGTGTTCAAAGATTCGATTGAGAGTATCGGATCTCTTTTTCGAGAAAGGATATGATTCGTCTTGGAATTATATTGATTTTTATAATATAGCATTGGGTTCATTTATGGTTATCAAAGGGGAATAACAAATGAAGAGATGTATGTTATTAAATGTCTTGCTTTGGGTTTTAGGTGTAAGTGCCTTTGCCCAAACGCAAGGCATTGCGTTTGAAACCTCCAGATCGTGGAAGAAGGTTGTGGAAAAGGCTCGGGAGGAGGGGAAATTGATCTTTGTGGATTGTTATGCCGATTGGTGCGGTCCGTGTAAGCAACTGGCTTCGCAGGTGTTCACGCAAAAAGGCGTGGGTGAGTTTTTTAACCGCCATTTTGTTAATGTGCAGTTTAATGTAGAGAAAGATGCCGATGGTAAGGCGAATGTCGCAAAATGGGGTGTAGCTTCCTTGCCGACATTGGTGTTTATTGATCCGAAGACGGAACAGGTTATTGGAAAGCTTGTCGGGGCGGGCGATGCTGCTTGGCTTGTGGAGGGAGCAAAAGCCCTATTGGATCCTGCTAAACGATTAGATGCTTTGGTAGCCCGGTATAATGCGGGGGAGCGGGAGCCGGCATTTCTTTTGGAGTTTATTAAGGCTCTGGGGGGTGCGGGGATGAATGCCGAGGTGCAGCAAGTGGTGAAAGAGTGGCTTGACGGGTTATCACTCGATCAATTGGCGACACCGCAGATGTGGCCGATCATCATGCAATTTGAAAATGATCCGTTGTCGAAAACATTACTGATGGTACGGGATCATCTTGATCGTTTTTACGCTATTCCTTTGGAGAACCAGCAGGCGATGGTAGATGCCACGTTGATGGGGGCGATGGTGCAAACGGCAATGGAGTTTTCCACAAATCCTAATCTTGGCATTTATGAACAGGAGCGGTTTAATGCTTTTGTCGATTATCTGGATCAGGCAAAAGAGGGGCCAGGAAAAACGATGGCTGCCGTATGGCTGAACACGTCACAACTTGCCCGACAAGGGGATTGGAAACGGATGTTAGAGGCGATGCGGGAGGTGGAGAGAGAAAATATTTTCCCACCTCAGTTGTATGGGCCGTATTTCTCGTTTTTCATGCAGGCTCTGACGCAGATGAAAGAACAAAAGGCGGCTGTTGAGGCCGGTTTGAAGTGGTTGGACGAGTTGATTATGAAAGCTGCAGGAGAGGATATTGTTTCCTACCAGACACGTGCCATGATGAATGCGGGAAAGGCTGCCCTGTGGCAGGCTTTGGGGAAATCTGCCGAAATGAAGAAGGCGCAGAAGGAGATGGAGAAGTATGTCAATTTGTTGAAAGAGGGTACTGCGGCGAATGTGCCGAACCCGACGGCGCAGAGCCAGGTGCAGCCCCCTGCTTCGTTGGGTAAAGAGGTCGTGTTAAGCTACGAGTTTCGCCAAGGGGCGCCCGTGGTGAAGGTAGTGATTAACGGGCATACTTATTATTTCTTGTTTGATACTTGCGCGGGAATTACTTGCGTGTCAGACAAGCTGGTAAATACGGAGAAATTGGTCTACCGGCAAACCGGACAATCCATGCAGGGTATGGATGGACAGGTAGTCATGGCGGAGATTCCCGAGTTGTCGCTGGGGGAACTTATGGTGAAGGATAAGCAAGCGGCAGTGATGAGTGAGCATAACCCGATTTTTGTGCATCTTGGAGTGGACGGAACGATCGGGGCGAATATCATCAATGACTATGTGGTGACGATCGACTCGAGAAACAAGACAATCACGTTTGCGGGACGGGCGGATGCTTCTATCACACGATGGAATAAACTGGAACTTTGGAATCATGTCCCGTTGCTTTCCATCAAGGTGCAAGGAAAAGGCGAAATTCACGATGTACCGGCATTGTTTGACACGGGTAACGGAACGGGAGCCATCGGATTGCCCTCGGTGGAGGGATTCGAGCAATGGACGCAAGCGGGGATTATCGGTGACGTGGAGGAAGGAGTTGGTTTTATCGGTACAATGGTGGGCGGCATGGTGAAAACGGATAAACTTTACCGGGGACGAATGACCGGACTTCATCTGGGTGATGCTGTTTTCGAAAAAATGCCGATCATTACCGGAGGTGTCGGATATCTGTTGCTTTGTTTCAGAACAACGGATTTAGGGGTATTTACCTTGGATTATCCTAACGGACGATATCACTTTGAACCTTACGCGGATGCAAGCGTGTGGGAAGGCGACAGCCGCCCCGTGATGACGGGAGCAGAAAATGGGGTATTGAAAATCGCTGCCGTGTGGGGAAAAGAGGCACGTAAGAAACTGGCTCCGCAATGGACGGTGATCGCCTTGGACGGTAAGCCGTTGGAAAACGTGACATTGGAAACTCCCAATATCGATGAACTGATCCGCCAGCATGGGGCTAAAATCGTGACGGTGCGGGATACGGAGGGGAAGGAACATGTATTACCTGTAAGGATATTCTTGTCATGACAGATAATGTGCTATATTGAAATATGTTGATAAGTATCTGGAATATAGTTGTTTGGTTATGTGGCTATCTGACGATAATCGTTAATTAACCATATTCAGTATCTACTACATTGATCATGTTAGAGTATATTAATAACTAATTCTGATGTGTTATCCTTAATAAAACATATATTATGAATAAAATAATATTTTTTTTAATTACAATAATGATGTTTACCGGGTGTTATGATTCGGAAAATATATGGGATGAAAAAGAAAACGTAGGTTATATTGATTATTCAACACTACCGGTAAATAAGCTTTCTTCGGAAGATAAAATCTTGTTGAAAAATATTGATTTTCAACGAGGAAAATATGTTTGTGCCTTAAGTAAGGAAGGGATTCTTGCGAAAGGTGTTAGTGAAAAGAGATATCAGTTTTTTTTAGAATATCTTGAAAATCAAAATGCAATATTAGCTGAATATATAAAAGATGGAGCTACAGTTACATTCGGTAATAAATCCTTTGGTCCCAAAGGAGAATTTATAGAAGAAGTGTTGCCTGAATTTGGAAAATCTGCAAATTTATTAAGTAGGAGCGTGGGTGACTTTCAAGCGGCTCAAGGTATAATAGTGCCTGGTTCTAGTAATAATATTATTTCTTTTAAAGCCTTTTATCGTATTAGTATAAGTGGAATAGGTAAAGAGATGTCACATTGGACTGTGTTCTTGATTGAACCTTATAAAGGATTACGTAGAATCTTATCAGGAACAAGTTCTCTCCCTACAGCCACTTATGTACAAACAGCATCATCAGACACTTTTGTTGATTGGGATTGGCAAGGTGAATGTGTAGATATAGTTAGGTCAAATCCAACGTTAACTGTTAATTCAAATATTAGAGGAGTGGAATCAACATTTAATACAAGTAAAGATTGGAATTATAACGTAATTTAACCCTGTTCTGCCTAATTATATTATTGTGAAGTTTAATAAGAATCTATTATGGATGGAGGCGAAGGATCAAAATCCTGAAGGTATTAATTGGATATATTATGCAGAGATCTATGATAACTACTCTGGAATTCTATGGCATGGGACTGAAATCCAATATGGTCATCCGATTAATAATTTTCTTGTTCATGGGGATCGGGAGATTACTATATATTTATCCTATGCAAGGTATGATTCGGTACTTGGAAAGTATGTGGCTGATCGATTTATTGCACAACAAGAATTTTATGTACCTAGAGAATAGTAAAATACGATTTAATATTTAAGGTGATGAAAATAGTATTGCAAAAATGGCTGTGTGTAATGCTGTTAGTGGCGAGTATGTCCGCTTGTGCTTTGCAACAGAGAAAACCGATAATGAAGGAACGACCTGGAGTCGTGAGACAAATGGTGGAGAATCGTGATTTTAAGGTGGATTTTTCAGCCACACCTGGAGGCGGTGGCTGGTCATTTCTTGGTGCGGAAATCCCATTTTATATGCAGATATCTGGTGATATACTTCATTCTTTCATGAGTTATGATATTTGGACACGACCGGGTTTGGAATACGTGTATGCCAGACCTTATAAACATGGCGAACCTTTTCCGTCCAAGTATATTATTTCAGATTACGAGGTTACAATTGGGACTAAAGATTCGATTATCATAAGATTTACTTTCCGGATGTCATTGAATATGAATGGAGATGATATCATTGTTCCCCGTACGTCTTGGTATTCCGAGTTCGAGGATCGTGTTGATTATGAGGTGGAACAAGTTCCCGTGTGTTGTAAAATGGTTGTTGTTCGTAATGGGGATGTAGTTGTTTATTTTGCCAGAGAGAAAGACCGGAAAACATTTGTGGTCTATAGAGGGTATTTTGTTTTTAATCGGACAAAAGAAGCGTCATGATGAAAATGGAGATCGTTGATGTCGTCTGTATTTGTACTATTTATCTGTCTTTTATATGTTTTTGTGATGAAGATATTAGTTTTAATAACGTTTTACACGTGCTGTTTCGTTAGTACGGTGTATGGGGGAGGATTTGCCCAGTTGATTATCGGGAGCGATACCTTGAGGATGTATCCTTGCCCGGTTGAACAGGATAGTGTTCTGGAATGGCAAATACAGAAACGTTTGGTTGAAGACACTTCTTCTGTCGAGTATTGGAAGGATTATGTTAGTTTGTGGCGGTTGGAAGAAGGAATGCTTTTCTTGGAGAAAATTGAAAAAGACAACCAGACTGTGGACATTTCCGGTATTTTCGATGTTTATCGTGAAAACGGACGCATTGTTGCCCGATGGTTTAGTGGCGAGCTTCTTGCGGTGGGGGGTGAAGGTTTTTATCCTTATCGAATTTACACGACCTCAATATTGTGTGGCCCTAAGCCTCCAAGATTTGAAACGGAAATCACATATACATTTCGAGATGGGGAGATGACGGATCGGAAAGAGGTGCGTAACCGTTTGCGGGAGCAAGGAAATCAGATGTGTCACTACACGATGGGAATGTTGTTGAATATTAAGGAAATGACGCAGAATAGAGGGGTGGATTTTGATGTGTATATTTATCCTAAGTCCGACGGGAGGGTGGATCGGGTAGAGGTCATGTGTCGGAAAGAGAAATTGGCACCAGATGATCCTGCTACTCGTGAAGCCTATGCGTGTGCCGAATTGATAGGTGACTGGCGTGTGGTTACCTTGGATGGTGAAATTCAGAGGGTGTTGGTGGATCCTGTGGCAAGGAAATACAGGTTAGAGATGGACACGTATTTGTCGAGAGCTTATCCGGATGTGTTGGAGATGGATGGTATGCTTTATCGAATGGATGCTTTCCCCTTGCATTACGATTCAGAGGTATTTTCTCGTGTACGTCCTTATCTGAAAGGGGCTTTCACGACGGAATGTCCTTGGGGGTATCATGCCCGTTGGAAGATTGCCGAAGAAAAATTGTGGTTGACAGAAGTTCGTAATGCTTATACTGGGGAATTGATACCTCTTTCGGTGGTTGCGCCCGGTAATGAAGGAGAGGCGGTGGAGGCATCATGGTATACTGGGGTTTTCAAGATGGGGATGGGCGGCTCGTTGGATTCTTTGTGGTATGACATTGAAGGGCGTGAAATGGTGAGTGGTGATCCTGTCAGAAAATATATTGATCGTGAAGAAATCGTGTGCGAGGTGGAGCAAGGTTACGTAGTCCGTCAGGAGATTCGAAATAATTTCACACGCCGGGGAGATACGGTGGCTTATCGTCGTTTTGTGGAAACACTACGTGCGCACGATTGGGATCGTTATCCGGAGTTGAAAGATCGCAATTTGTATTGTTCTTTTACGGTTTACCCGCGTATGGATGGTCGTGCAGATCGGATTGGGTGTATCCGGCTTGTTACGACTTGTGACTTGGATCGAAAATGCGGTGACGAACGGGAAGACGTGAAAACAGCTCGTCCGTGGATGGAGTTCATTCGTCATGCAGCGGAATCCATCCCTTTTTGGGATGTGCGTTACTTTAGGGGAAAGGTGGAATCACAAGAGGTTTGTCTTGATATAAGGAAAACAAAATTTGACTTTAATCGAGAAAGAATGTATGTTTATCGGGAGGATCGGGGATATGAGACGGAAAAGTTTATTGTAGTCGAACAGGATGATAGGAACGTTCGGATTTTTCCTAAAAATTATTATTCGATAAGGGATTCGTTGAACAAGAGTATGTTTGGGTGGGTGGATTTGTTGGCTGTTCCCTTTGATGAAGGTGAAGAGACGATTCGGGAGAATCATCCGTGGAACCGGTGGGAAAAGGAGATGGAGAAGCGGGTTTTCGGAGGTGGTGTGAATCGTATCGCAAAAGCGGTAGCGGATTCTTTATCAACTGACATAATGATAGATGTCAATATCTATTTTGATCGAGAGGGACGACTGATCGTGTCTTCGATGGAAATGTCCAGGCCTTTGTTTGAAGTCTTGCCGCATGCCTTGTGGGAACGGATGTTTTACGAGAGCATGGGTGGGGATTATGGCCGGAAGATTCTTGAAAAGGTGATGAACTCCATCTCCCTGCAGGGTTTGAATGATGAATATCTTGAATCGTTGAGAAAAATAGAAAAGAAAGCGTTGGAGTACAGAGAGAATATAGCATCCGGGGATACGGTGGCTCAGCGTGAGTTGCAGGATGCTTTTATGTTTGTAAGGAAAAGTCGACCGAAAGCAAATTATGGTCGGGTGTGTATTTCTAAGCGTTATTATGGGAAAGAGTAATACGATGATGATTGATGTGCGAGGTAACGTATTTGACAGAGGATAAAATAAATTTTAAATCATATATTATGAGAACAATATTACGACAAATTATCTTGGGGATATTCTTGTCGGTGGCGGTAAGTAGTGTTGTTTCTGCCCAACAATTGAATATGGGGGATATACTCCCTCAAGATACAAATGTGAGGGTTGGAAAACTTGATAATGGGATGGGGTATTATTTGAGGCATAATGCCAAGTCGACGGGATTGGCGGATTTCTACATCGTGTATGATGTGGGATCAGTTCAAGAAGAGGATTCACAAAATGGATTAGCGCATTTCTTGGAACACATGATGTTTAACGGGACAAAGCATTTTCCGGATGATAGTATGATCCTCTGGTTGGAGAGTATCGGGATGCAGTTCGGGACGAACTTGAATGCTGCCACGGGGATGGAAATGACGTATTACCAGTTGACGCAAGTTCCGCTTAAGCGGGAAAGTATCGTGGACTCGATGTTGTTGATCTTACACGACTGGTCTGGGTATTTGGCTTTGGAAGATAAGAAGATTGACAAGGAACGGGGGGTGATTATAGAGGAGTTACGGCAACGGAATAATGCCCAATTCCGGGTGGGTAATAAGGCGGCTATTCCCGTTTTTGGAGATACTCGTTATGCACACCGGAATATGCTCGGTACGGAAGAGTTCCTGCGTACGTTTGATTCTCAGATGCTTCGAGATTTTTACAAGTGCTGGTATCGTCCGGATTTACAGGCCGTGGTAATTGTCGGTGATTTCGACGTGAACGAGATGGAGGCGAAGTTGAAGAAAGTAATGGCGGATATTCCTGTCGCTCAGAATCCGAAGGCAAAGGAGGTGATTCGGATTCCGGATAACGTGGCTCCTGTTGTGACGGTGATCACAGATCCGGAACAACAGACGTGTAATGCAAATTTTTATATTAGGCGAGCGGCTGTTCCAAAGGAATTGAATAACCGGGTCGGGGCGACTTACATGAACATGATGATCAATATTGCCGCAGCCATGATGAACACTCGTTTTGGGGAGCTGGCGCAACAGGAGGGATGTCCGTTCGCATCTGCCCATTTGCAGAATGTTCCGCTGACGAATACTTGTGACGCGTTGGAATTGCAGGTTGTGGCTCGCGGAGATGCTATTGCGGAGGCTTTCACCTCAGCGTATGGAGAGTTGGAGCGAGTGCGACGTTTCGGGTTCACGGAGGAGGAATTGGAGCAGGTTCGCACGGGAATCTTGAGAGGTGGAAAGTATGCGTACGAGACTGCTGGGGATCGGGAGAACGGGATGCTAGTGTGGGAATGTATCAATCATTACGTGAAGAATACACCCTTGATGTCTCCGCAACACAAGTGGGCGGTTACGCAATTGATGTTGATGAAACAGGTGACATTGCAGGAGGTTAACGAGTTGGTACGACAACTAATCTCGCTTGCGAATAACGTGTTGGTTATTTCCGCCCCGGAAAAGGCGAAGAGGGTTTTACCCGAAACGGAGATTCTGGAAAATTTCTTCTCATGGGTTCGGACGGTTGAGATGGAACCTTACCAGACCGAAAAAATTGATCGGCCCCTCTTGTCTGAAGAGATTATTTCTGGTCGTGTTATAAAAACCAAGAAAGGGAAATATGGTTCGACCGTGTGGATGTTGGAGAATGGTATCCGGGTTGTAGTGTTACCAACCACGGATACTCCGTATCAGATCGTCATGAGCGGTCAGGCGAGTGGGGGACTTTCCATGATTCCCACGGAGGATTATTATTCGGTTTCGATGCTCGCACAGGTGGTGAGTGCTTCGGGAGTAGGGGATTTCACTGCAGAGCAGTTACGAAAGGTGTTGGGTAGTAAGGTTGTTAACATACAACCTACGATTAATCGTTTTTCGACAGATATAAACGGAAGTGCTGCGAAAGGAGACGTGGAGACCATGTTACAATTGACGTATCTGTATTTTACACGTCCTAATTTTGATCGGGGGCGTTTGGATATGATAATCGAGGCGAACCGGATAAATTTGGAAAATTCAGTAAACTCTCCGGATTTTGTCATGACACAAATGGTGAATAAGATCACGTATGGTGACCAACAGCGAACACGAATTCCTGATGAACAGATCTTGGCAGGTATTGATTGTGGTAAAATTAGCTCTTGGTATCGTAATTTGTTTACTGATGCGGCAGGTAATTATACTTTTTATTTTGTCGGGGATATTGACATGGAAACTTTCAAGCCTCTGGTGGAAAAATATATTGGAGGACTTCCTGCCGGGAAGCAACAATTGGGATGGAAGGATGACGGGGTGAGGGTGTTGCCCGGAGTGAAAGAGGAAAGGCAAGAAATACGTATGGAAACTGCCAGAAGTATGGTTAGTATTGGTTACTCGGGCGGGATGGACTACACGCAACAGAATATGATGACGATGGGAATGCTTTCCGCTTGTCTTCAATCACGCTATAATCAAATTATTCGAGAGGAAAAAGGTGGAAGTTACGGGGTTTCCGTGAATGGAACTCTCTCCAGACAACCGATCGGTACGTATGATCTGAAGGTAACTTTCCAGACGAACCCGGACATGGTGGAAGAGCTGGTTCGGGTGGTAAAAGACGAGCTTTTTCAGATTGCCGACAAAGGGCCTGATCCTGAAGATTTAAACAAGCATCTGGAATATTGGCGAAAGATGGAAACTCAAAATGCAAGGAATGTTCAGACTCGTTTGATTTTATTACAGACGTATTACACGTGGGGTGAGGATTGGGATGTTGATTACAATAAATTGTTGAATTCGATCACAGTGGAAAAAGTGCAGGAGCTTGCCCGGAAAATCATGGCTGATGGGAATTTGAAGGAGGTGGTGGTAAATCCGACGACGATGGTTACTCGATGAATGGGCTATGGGTGCGCTAGACCATGAACATAGTTCTAACATAATATCTACATACCATGAACGCAGACCAGTGTTCATGGCATGTTAGGGGAGGCATGATGTCGGGTAGTTGGTGTTGAGGGATGGTAGCCTAATGTGGGGTATTGTGGCTCCCTGTTGTTTATTAGAAATAGATTTCTAACCTTTGTAGAATATATTTTTCTAACTGCTGATTTGCGTGAAACATTAATTATTCGAAATTATGAAAACGATCTATTTATTTATCTGCATCGTGGGACTCTTGATGAGTTCTTGTGCGACTTCGAAAAAGAGTGTCCGGAAGGGGGAAGCAAACGTCCGGCACGAGCTTTTGGATGCGAGAACTTTTAAGATTACGAAATTCGCTCGTGACAAGACCTATGGCTACTCGGAGGACAATCCAGTCAAAGTGGGAGGTGGAATGGAGGGACCTCTGAACGAACAACGCTTTTTGAACGCGCTGGCGGGGCCTAACGGGGAGAAGGTCACGTATAAACGGCAGGGTAGTTGCTGCCCATTCAAGACACCAAACGCTCTCTTTGGAGATAGTGGTGTACTGGATATGTACGAGGTAATTATCGAGGGTTCGTCGGAAAAGATTATTCTTTACCTGAATATGTATGACTCGGAAACCTTGCAAGTACCGGTAGGGTTCACTTTGCGGAAATAGAGACTTCAAAAGGCAAACACGATTAAGTGGGAGAGAGATACAAGATTTTGTTTCCAAGAAAAAAACGGGTATGAATGTACTGGGTATTATATTTTTTTGTACATTTGTCCCCGTTTTACGTCAAGAGTAGTGGACAGATTGAAAGAATATAAGATAGCCCACAGAGGGTTAGGGGAAGGCGTTCACACTTTCGAGTTTGTCATGGATGACGGTTTTTTTGATTGTTTTGACGCGACAAAAGGTACGAAAGGGAAAGTAAACGCGAGAGTAAATATCGTGAAGTCATCCTTGCTAATGGAGGTTCGGATGACGATCGAAGGGACAGTTGAAGCAATTTGCGATCGCTGTCTGGAGGAAATGGAGTTACCGATTAGCGGGGAATTGAACTTGTACGCGAAGTACGGGGAGAGGGAGGAAGGAAATGATGATGATTTTATTATCTTGGCTCAAGATGATGATTATCTGGATTTAAGTGAACCGCTATATGAGGTGTATATGCTGAATTACCCGCTTCGCGTGGTTCACCCGGAGGGAAAGTGTAACGAGGAGATGGAGCATGTACTGGAAGAGTTGACAATGGAAGAAGAGAATGATAAGATTGATCCCCGCTGGGATGAATTGAGGAAATTAATTAATAATAACTAAATAAAACTAGAGAGAAATGGCACATCCTAAACACCGAATCTCTAAACAGAGAAGGAATAAAAGAAGAACTCACGATAAGGCAACAGTTCCTGCAATAGCAAAGTGTTCAAATTGTGGTGCTGCGGTACAGTATCATACTGTATGTCCGGAATGCGGGTATTACAGGGGTAAATTGGCTATTGAGAAAGCTGTTGTTGCATAATATTGATGCAATGATAAAGATTGCCTTAGATAATGCAGCCCCCTGTACTAGGGGGCTATGATTGTATATGGGTATCTGATTCTATTATTCAATTTGAAAATTTTTATTTTATGGAAAGGCCAAGAGCGGTAATCACAGGGGTAGGAGCGTATTATCCCGACTATATTCTAACGAACGAGGAGTTGAGCCGGATGGTTGATACCACTGACGAATGGATCATGACTCGGATCGGTATAAAAGAGAGACGTATTTTACGGGATGCCGATAAAGGCAGTGCTTACCTCGGGGCCAGAGCGGTGGAGGATTTGTTTCGTAAAACAGGTTTGAAACCGGAAGAAGTTGATTTATTGATTTGCTGTACGGTTACGGCCGACATGCACTTCCCCGCTAACGGAAACGTGATTTCCGATATGGTGGGAATAAAGAATGCTTTTAGTTTTGATCTTAATGCCGGATGTTCCGGTTTCTTATATGGCTTGATCACGGCAACACAGTACGTGGAGAGCGGACGCTATAAAAAAGTGATTGTCGTGGGTGCTGAAAAGATGTCTGCGATCACGGATTACACGGATCGGGCAACTTGTCCTATTTTCGGAGATGCGGCAGCAGCCGTGTTGTTGGAGCCGACCACGGAAGATTTGGGGGTAATTGACCATATATTGCGTTCGGATGGAATGGGACGTGTTCACTTGCACATGAAGGCGGGTGGTTCCTTGAAACCGCCCACCATTGACACGGTTCTAGCCCGGGAACATTATATTTACCAAGAGGGACAACCCGTGTTTAAACATGCCGTGTCGAATATGGCCGACGTGTCGGTGGAAGTGATGGAACGCAATAATTTGTCCTCGGAGGACGTGGCTTGGCTGGTACCTCATCAGGCAAACCTGCGTATTATCAAGGCAACCGGGGAGCGGATGGGACTACCCAAAGAGAAGGTCATGGTTAATATCCAAAAATACGGTAACACGACTTCGGCAACAATTCCGTTGTGTCTGTACGAGTGGGAAGATCAGTTGAAGAAGGGGGATAACTTGATTCTTGCCGCTTTTGGTGCCGGGTTCACGTGGGGAGCGATTTATTTAAAGTGGGGATATACGAAAGTTAAAAGTTAAAAGCTAAAAACTAAAAGTTAAGAGTTAAAAGTTATAAGTTTTGCAAGATCCATGGAGTCTAGATTTAAGGCTTTATGGATCTTGTTATTTTTTTGAATGTTCGGGTGTTTAGATTTTTGAGTTTTATGGGATAACAAATTATTTCCAATTTTAAATTACTTGTTGTATATTTGGTCGATTATTATGGATGCTAAATGAGAAAAAGTGCAAGTCAGGACACTACCGAAATGAGTCAGACAATTGTCTTGAATGATTCCGAGATAGAGGGAGATATTATCCTGCCCGGGAACTTGTGTTTATTTGGCAAAATTTTAGGTAATGTTACTGCAAAAGGTAAGGTGGAGGTGAAGTCGGGTGCGGTGGTGACGGGAAATATCTCTTGTCGGGAATTAGAGATAGGCGGGGTGGTAGAAGGGAACGTGGAGGCCTGTTTTTTGATTATTGAAGAAAATGCCGTTTTGAAAGGAGATGTGCAGGCTGGCAAACTGCTGGTGAAAGCCGTGAAGTATGATATAAAACGGTTACGTTTGGTAAGAAAATAAAGTAAACGATAAATCATGGGAAAAGAAGTACAACAGCAAATAGCGTTAAATTTACTCAGTGAAGGAACCCAGATCACCGGGGATCTTCACGCTTCAAATGACATTCGTATTGACGGGGAACTTAAAGGAAAGATTTTCACGAAAGGACGTCTGGTTATCGGGCAGATGGCCAAGGTGGAGGGAGAGGTTAATTCTCCGAATGTTGATATTTTAGGAACCATGGAAGGGAATATCGTGTCGACGGGAACCGTTTCCTTGAGAGCGAAATCGGTATTCTCGGGAACGATCAAGGCGGCTTATATCGCGATCGAGTCCGGAGCGGTTTTTAATGGCGAGTGCCATATCCAACGAGAAGTTCAACAAAAATAATTGAAAACGTGGTGTGTCGTGTATTGGTAGTGATCTCATTGCTACTGAGTCTGGTTTCTTGTGAAAAGGAACAGGATAAGGTAGAAGATGGTGTTTCTTTGGAACTGGCCAAAGAACGTAAAGCGAATATAGGCGGCGTGACCTATAAATTGTATTTTTCTATCCCGGCGGACAGGAGTGAGGCTATTATGGCTGAATCAACGATTTTTTTCGAGTTGTTTGATCTGGTTCCGGTCATTTTGGACTTTAAAGAGGCAAAAGAGAATATTCTTACTGTCACGTCTTCGGATGGGAGAAAAATCCCGTACACGTTTAAGAATGAACATATTATTATTCAACCGGAACACTTGAAAAAGGGACGGAACGAGTTGGTCATCCAATTTAAAGCGGGAGAGTCTTCTTTGAATCGAGGTGATGATATGCTATACACGTTGCTGGTTCCGGATCGATGCCGCACGTTGATGCCTTGTTTTGATCAGCCGGATATAAAGGCGAGGTTTAAATTGACATTGAAAATCCCTTCCCGGTGGAGGGCGGTGGCTAACGGGGAGCCGATTCGTACGGAGTATTTTAGTGACTATAAGTTGTACGAATTCGAGGAAACAAAACCGTTGAGTACTTATCTGTTTGCTTTTACCGTGGGGAGGTTCTCGTACGTGGAACGTTACGTGGGAGGACGATGGATCGGTATTTATCACCGGGAGACGGACACTTCGAAGATCAATGCCAGTATTCCGGTCATAGCCAGAGAGGTAAGTCATGCTTTGGATTGGATGGAAAACTACACGGGGATACGTTACCCGTTTGATGTATATAATGTCGTGGCGATTCCTGATTTTCAGTATGGCGGGATGGAGCATCCGGGCGCCGTGTATTACCGGGCGTCAACGATGTTTTTGGACCGGAATGCGGATTTATCGGCATGGATGAAACGCAGTGATGTTATTGCTCACGAGACGGCTCACATGTGGTTTGGTGATTACGTCACGATGAGGTGGTTTAATGACGTGTGGTTGAAAGAGGTGTTTGCCGGTTTCATGTCGGATAAGATTATGACCCAGTTATACCCGGACGTGAATCATCGATTGAATTTCTTCTTGAATCATTACGAGCCGGCATTACGGACGGACCGGACGAAGGGGACGCACCCGATTTTGCAGGAGCTGGATAATTTGAAGGACGCGGGAACTTTGTACGGGGATATTATTTATCACAAGGCCCCTATCGTGATGCGCATGTTGGAACGGGAGATTTCCGAACGACGGTTGCAGGTCGGGTTACAAAGGTATCTTCGCAGGTGGTCCTATTCTAACGCGGATTGGGACGAGTTGATCAAGTTGCTGGAAAGTACAACGGGACAGGATTTGCAGGCTTGGAACGAGATATGGATCAAAGAGAGCGGGGCTCCCGTGATCGAGTTCCAGAAGAACGGGATCGTGATGACGGATGAGAGCGGGAAGAATCGGGTTTGGCCTCAGGCTGTATCTGTTTTTTGGGATTACATGGGGTTGAAGAGAACATTGATCCCGTTACGTGATTCACTGACTCCTTTCAGGTATGGAGCGGCTGTCGTGTTACCGGATGGGGACGTCATGGGATACGGTTGTTTCTTGCCCACGGATTTTTCTATTCGTTTTCTTGACGATGAACTGGGAAATCTGAATGATCCGCTTTACAGGGCAGTTGCTTGGCAAGCTCTCTACGAAGGGGTTTTGCATAAAAAAGTGAAAGGGGAGTTTTTCCTGAAGTTATGTATCAAACATTTACCGCAAGAGAAGAACAATTTGGTTGTGAACCGGACGTTAAGTTTCTTGAGGATTATTTATTCAACTTATTTGGATGAGGGAAGTCGGCAGTTAATACAGGACGATTTAGAACGTTTTTGTATTAATATGGTGAATAATAAGGCCGAGGGGAAAAATAAAAAATCGTATTTTAACACGTTATTGTCGATTTGTTCTTCACCGAAGAGTTGTTCCTATTTGTCAAGCGTGTTAAAGGGGGAACAGGATTTACCGGAAGACGTGACAATCAATGAACAAGATAAAATTAGTATCGCATTTAATTTGGTGTTGCGGGATACGAGTGTTTATGAAGATACGAAGGCATATATCATGAGAACGGTTAAGAATAAGGACTTGCTGGATCGTTTTGAATATGTATACCCCTCTTTATCTGGTGATAAACAAGTGCGTGATAGCGTGTTTAACGCCTTACTTGTAAGAGAGAACCGGGTGAATGAAGTGTGGGTGGAAGAATGTTTGCGGTGGTTGAATCACCCGCGGAGGAGAATGGAGGCGGAGGGGTATGTGCCGAAAATGCTTGGGGCGTTGCAGGAGATTCAAGAAACGGGGGATATTTTCTTCCCCGGTTCTTGGTTAAGTGCTGGATTGTCCGGCCACACGAGCAAGAACGTGTACACGATGGTAAATTCTTTCTTGGAGAAACATGCGAATTATCCGCAGAATTTGAAATTGAAGATATTATCTAATTCAGATCATTTACGGCGTTTACATTCAGAAGAAGAGAATAGAGATAGATTAAAATGATATGGCGATAGAAGAGAATTCATTGATATTGATTCCGGCCCGTTATGCTTCCACCCGTTTTCCGGGGAAACCGCTGGTGGATATTGCCGGAAAACCCATGATTCAACACGTGTACGAGAAGGCTGCGGTTGTTTCTGGCCACGTGTACGTGGCGACGGATGACAAGCGTATATATGATGCCGTGCTTGCTTTCGGTGGGCGTGCGGTAATGACTTCCGATACCCATCGGAGTGGAACGGACCGGTGTTACGAAGCGTACACGAAAGTAAAAGAGTTATTGCAGCGCAATTTTGACGTGGTGGTGAACGTGCAGGGGGACGAGCCTTTTATTATCCCGGAGCAGATCGAATCTTTGATCGTGCGTTTTGAAGAGCCTGCCGTGCAGATTGCCACGTTGGCCAAGCCTTTCGAGAAAAATGATGAGATTTTTGACCCGAATAAAGTGAAGGTAGTGTTTTCCACCAATCATACTGCTCTTTATTTTAGTCGAAATCCAATTCCTTATTGCAGGGGCGTGGAGCGTGAAGATTGGCTGGCTAAAACCCCGTTTTATAAACACGTGGGGATGTACGCTTATCGTCCGGAAATTCTGAAGGCGGTGACTTCTATCCCGCAGGGTGTTCTGGAACAGGCGGAATCTTTGGAACAATTACGATGGTTGGAGAATGGTTACACGATTGCTGTCAGTATCACGAATCATGAATCAATAGGGATTGATACCCCGGAAGACTTGGAAAAAATAAAAGCTAACAGCTAATAACTAACAGTTTGAAAATAATAAAAGCTAAAAGTTTCTCGACTTTTAGCTTTTAATTTTTAGTTTTTATCTTTTTTAGATTGTCATGATGTCTTTTTCTTTCTTCGCAAAGTATTCATCGGCTTTCTTGCCGTATTCGTCTGTCATTTTTTGAGCAATGACTTCAGCGTCTTTGGACATATCTTCCGGAAGCCCGTCCTTTACCATTTTTTTCACTTGTTCAATGACATCCCGGCGAGCGTTGCGGATACTTACTTTCGCTGTTTCCATTTCGCCTTTACTTTGTTTTACAAGGTCGCGTCTGCGCTCTTCTGTCAGAGGCGGAATATTTATACGAATGATTTCTCCGTTGTTATCCGGGTTCAAGCCGAGATTAGCGTTCATGATCGCTCTTTCAATGGGAGAGATCATACTTTTTTCCCAAGGTTGAACTGCAATTGTTCTCGGGTCCGGGGTTGAAATATTGGCTACTTGTGATAACGGGGTAGGACTACCATAATAGTCAACCAGCACGTCTTGTAAGATTTTCGGGTTGGCTCTTCCCGCTCTGATTTTACTAAGTTCTGTTTCCAGATGATTCAGAGCAGCTTCCATTCTCTCTTTTGCTTCGTCGAGATAAAATTGTACTTCCTCGTTCATATAATTTTTATTTGATTTTAATATCCCATAATGAATCAAACAAAGGTATAAAAAAAACTTTATTTTTACTCTATTCTACGCCACGTTTCCTTGACTTGAACGTTTTTCTGGGTCCCGTCGGCGAGTTTTAGCTTTACTTCGCCCGTGAGGACAAGAATCCGGTTGTTTGCATCATATTGGTAATGAGCGGAGGATTCCACGATGTCTTTTATTTTCACGGAAGGGGCGTGTTCCGATAGAAATTGTCCGTGGGCAATTTTGTAGGTTCCGTTGACCCCGTTAGAACAACTGAACGTGAAGTCGTCGAAATATTCTTTTTGTAAGAGTTGTTTGGTTTCAACTCCATTTTCCCTTATTTTTTCCCATTTACCGACAAACGGGTTGGCAATAATAGCCCGAATGAGTTTTCCGGGATTGAAAATACAGTCTTCAACGTATCTTTTGAACTTCTTCTCTCCCAAATAATCCCGAATTTTGATTTCTCGTAGGGTCGTGTTTGCCCTGAAACGAGGGGTAATCCGCACATATTCCGAAGTGAAATCTTCCGTTGGCAGGCTATCTATGAGCCGGATTTGTTCGTCCCATTCTTCTTTATAGAATTGCAGTATTTTGTTTTTGTCGGTGACAGGAAGGGACATGGTGGGCATGACGATGCTTAACATGATTTCCGAGGACTGTTGCTGTTCCCGGGCGGAAGTGATGATTCCTTTATAAACGGCCTTGTCTGATCCGTAACGTTTTTTCAGGTAGAGGCGATACATATCGAAAGAGGCTTGAGGAACCGAGTCAAGGCCGTTCTTTAATTTTTCTTCTTCGGCATTCAATACTTTCAAATATCTGTCGAAAGTTCTTCTTTCGACGCTGGGAGAGGTGCTTTTTAGGGCAAAATAGACGGGAACTGTGTATGAAACACGCACGGGAGAACCGTTTTGTTTTCCCGGTTCCCATTTGGGCATGGAGGCGATAACTGCTTTTGCCTCGTTGTCCAGTTCGGGAGAAACACCCCGAATAATTTTGACATTGCTGACGGCTCCATCTTTTTCAATGACGAATCTGACATACACTTTTCCTTCGAGTTTTTTCTCCTTGGCGGTTTCCGGATAGCGTATGTTGTTGTATATCCATGTATTTAGATTGCCAGGGAATACGGGCATCTCTTGGACGAGGAAATGGACTTGGTTGTCTTCCGTGGAATCTTGTGTAGCCTGTTTATCTTGAATTTGGCTAGTTGCTGCGTGTGTACTAAAAACAAAAAGAACGCTCACCAATCCGATTTGTAATTTGGCGAGGGATTTTAATTTAGCATAGAATGGTTTTAATGTCATGGTGTGTTTCTTTGTGTGATAAATAGTTCTTTTTATCACAGCTAAATATAGAGGGAATTTTTTGTTTTTGCAATGAAAATAAAGATTTAATGAAAGTTTAACGTGTATCGTTAAGAGTGGTCTTTAAATTTTTAATTTTCAATTAAGGGAGTTACTTTTGTCTGCTTAAAGAAACGATATGAAAAGGAAAGATTTTGAAGTGATGGCTCCGGTTGGTTCTTATGAATCTTTGGAGGCGGCTTTGCAGGCAGGAGCGAATTCTGTTTATTTGGGGGTGGAAGGATTGAATATGCGTTCCCGTTCATCGGCTAATTTCACGCTGGATGATCTGAGGAGTATCGTGGAACGTTGTAACGCCCGGGAAGTGAAGACTTATCTCACGGTGAATACGATTATATATAATAACGAGCTGGAGAAGATGCACCAAGTGATCGAGTGCGCCAAGGATGCTGGGGTGTCGGCGATTATTGCCTCGGATATTGCAGCGATTTTGTATGCCCGTTCGATAGGGGTAGAAGTGCATATCAGCACGCAATGTAATATTACCAATTACGAGGCGGTGAAGTTCTATGCCCAATTCGCGGATGTTGTGGTGTTGGCACGAGAGTTGGATATGGATCAGGTGATGACGATTCATCGACAAATTGTTGAAAATGATTTGCGTGGTCCCAAGGGGGAATTGATCCAGATCGAGATGTTCTCTCACGGGGCATTGTGTATGGCGGTTTCGGGTAAATGTTATTTAAGTCTCCACGAGATGAATGCTTCGGCAAACCGGGGGGCTTGTTATCAAATATGTCGACGTTCTTATACGGTGAAAGATACCGAGAGTGATATAGAATTGGAGGTTGATGGGAAATATATCATGTCTCCTAAAGATTTGTGTACGATCGGTTTTATTAATAAAATGATCGATGCCGGGGTGCGGGTTTTCAAGATTGAGGGACGTGCCCGTCCGGCAGAATATGTGAAGACGGTTTGCGAGTGTTATGACGAGGCGTTGAATGCTTATCTTGACGGGAGCTACGGGGCGGAGAAGATTGCGAATTGGAAAGAGCGATTGGCTACCGTGTTTAACCGGGGATTTTGGGATGGTTATTATCTGGGCCAACGTTTGGGCGAGTGGAGTGAAGTGTATGGGTCTAAAGCCACGAAAAAGAAGATTTGTATCGGTAAAGTGACAAACTATTTCGGTAAATTGCAGGTAGGAGAATTTAAACTGGAATCCTATGATTTGAAAGTGGGAGAAGAAGTGATGATTGTCGGACCGAACACGGGAGTGGTACAGATGATTGTCCCGGAGTTAAGGTTGGAGCTGGAACCTGTTGAGCAAGTGGGTAAAGGGGCTATTTTCTCCATGCCATGCGAAACGAAATTGCGGAGGTCTGATAAATTGTATAAGTTGGTGGATACAACGGAGGAGTTGATGCAATAAAAAAATGCCGATTTAACAATCGGCATTTCTTTTATTATTTTCTACTGAATTTAGGAAATCTAGGAGGTTTAATATCAAATAGATTATAGCTGATAACCACGGTACCTCTCATGTGTAACATACTATAATCAAAATATTGATTATTGCTTTTGAATATATCTTTGAATCCCCAAGAGAAACGAAGTCCAAGTTCGAAACGGGTTGAAAGTTTTCTTTCATATCCCATTAAGATTCCCAGATCCCAAGAGTCCAAAGAAGAATCAAAATCCATATCGTCCATATCATCTGGCATGATTGAATCAACTTTGTCTGGACCTCCGGTTCCGATGTACCCTTTCTCCGGATCGATTACAAATGAACTCTTCATTACCCAAGCGAAATAGGGACCTAATAGAAGTCGGTCTTTCCCGTTACGTAGAGTATATTTCGTGTACACGGGGATCTCAAGCATGGTAAAATCCATGTGCATTTCTGCCGATCCTGAGAAGTATTGAACAAGTTCTTTGTCTTGATAGCGTTGATTTTCGACCCTCGCATCAGCATTCATGGTGATCGTTTTATACGTGAGTTCCGTACCTAGAGACCAGCGGGAAGTGATGGGAAAAGATAGTTTAGCACCTAACGATAAATTCAATTTGGGATAAGGGTTGAATGTTTCGGGTATATGTTTGAACGGGAACGGTACGGCTCCACCAATATCCGTACCCAACTGAACTCCTAATGCAAATCGATAATCGACAGAATCTGTTTTCCGTACCTTCTCTTGTCCTTGTACGGAGGATGCTCCACAGATTAAAAATATGAGTGTATATATGATGTAATATTTCATGTTGCAATGATTTAATAAATCAGTTTGACGTCATCTACTTCCATAGTACTACCCGGAGCTCCTAAGAATATATCCCCGCTTTTGCTGGAACTGAACACGATAACAATGTGTGTAGGAATATCGGTTTGGTTCGTGTATACAACCGGGATATTGTAATGAGCCCAGTTCCGGTATTTCGTTTCTTTTCCATCAAAAAGGATTTCTCCTCTTCCGAGAACTTCAACACCATCTGCAGGTCTTCCATGGTATTCGAATGCTCCTTCTCCAGTCCAACGAATAATTTCGACAAAAGCTTGTCCGACATCCACGCCCTCACGGTCTTCGATAGAGTATTTCGAACCACTTTTGACTGCTTGTTTTAATTGTGGACCAGGTTCATATTTGGCATCAAATTCGATGGATTTAATTCTTACTGTGTGAGGAATTCCAAAATGAGTCATGGATCGAGGATCATTAAGAGCCCCAACATCAAGTTTGAAACATCCGGTGTACATACTTCCTGCTGCGATTAACTTACCGAAAATGAGTGCATCTTGTTCCTTTGTCGTCATCTTGGCTGCATAGCCTCCATTGTGTTCAACAGGGCGAGTTCCTTGTACGAAGTAATTGTTTGCAGTTGCCCAACCTTTTCCGTATCCCGGTACGGGGTCAATAGTTTCTTTATTTGAATTAATATCGTCTCCGAATTTTCCCCATGATTCAAAGTCCGAATTTGGGATTTGTAAAAGGGCTCCGAATTGAATCTTCCATGTCCGACGAGTTTGTCTGTCAGCGGAAACAACCGTGATTTCTTTTATGTCCTCAAAACTTTGAAACGTTAATTCTTCTCCTTCCGTGTAACTTTCAAAAGTAGCATCCTCTGATAACCGGATTGTAGGTTTTATTGTAACCGGGAAACCGGGATCTAACACGGAGATATTGACTATTTTGCTCCAGGGATTGATTGTAATTGTCATTTTTTCAGAATCCTCGAATTTGAATTGTAGAATATCTGCTCCGGTATCCATTGCTTCCAAACTGATAGAATATGGATGGACGAATCCACTTTCTGCTATAAGGAAAAAGTTGATAGTAGATTCTCCTCCATTAAATACAATATCTTGGCCTTTCACGTAATTACCAAGAACTTTATGGGTTGTTGAACTTGTTTCTAAAACAGTTTGGAGTGTTAAAGGAAATAAATTATCTTCCGGAACGACTGGTATAATAATAGACTTGTCATTGCGATAGATTTCTCCTAGTTCGGCTGTCGTTGGGGTGTATGATGTGATTTCAAAACGCTCAATACTCGCATCATCACTCAAGTCTTTTACTTTCTCGCACGAGCTTAGTAATCCCACGGCAAATAAAAGAATCCAATAATATTTTCTCATAAAAATTTATTTTTCGTAATACCTAGCAATTTTCATGCCATCTATATAGATACGGAAATAACGACAAACGGGTTATCCGGTTGTCGTTATTTTATTGGTAGTTAATCTTTTTTCTTATAATAACGAATAATATAAAATACAATACATCCTAATAACGCAAGTACTAATATGCCGGAACTTATCGCTGATATTTTAGCTCCCATGAAGTAGGATTGTGGTTTATACTCGAACGTGATCACGTGTTCTCCGGCAGGAACGATCATAGCTCGTAAAATATAGTCAGCCCGGAATAATTCACTCGGTTGGCCATCCACGTAAACATTCCAGCCTTTCGGGTAATATACTTCACTGAAAACGGCGAGTTGTTCATCGGTGGCGGAAGTTTTGTACTCCAATTTATTCGGAGCGTAAGATGTCAATTGAATGCTTGCGTTTTCGTCGAAATTGAATCCCTTGTCTTGGATAATAGATTGGAATTCTTTGTTGATAACGGCAGATTCTTTCGGGTCGATTTGTTTCAACGTGATAATTTCATCATCCGGAGTGTCAACTAACTCGTAATCTTTAACAAACCATGCGTTCCCGTATGCGAAACGATTATTGATTGGTGCTGAGTTCGGATCAATGATAATGTATTTTGCGTTCAGCATGTTTAATGCTTTTTGCTGGGAAAGGCTTCCCTCGATGGAAGAAAGTGTCGGTGATTGCTTTAATGCGTTCCCGAGATTCTGTATTTCGGGAATGATAAAGTAATCAATCATGTCTTGATAGCGTTGTAATTTTGCGGCACTGTAACCCCCGATTGTTTTGTGGAAATAACTGGTATGGGAATCGTTAAACACGTCTACGGATAAATCCAACACCCGGTAATTAGGATCTTTATCGGTTAAAATAGCATTATCAGCAGGACGTAACTTATATTGGCTATTAAATTCTCGTTGTGTAACGAAATGGTCAGCATTTAAATAACGTTTATCCACGGTCCACATATCTGCAAGAATCAGTAACCCCATGATTATAGCAACTTGGGTTACTTTTAGCTTTTGAATTACCCATGCCCAGATAACGGCTCCTGCCAATAATATAAAAGCCAATGAACGGAAAGCATCGGTGCGGAGTAAAGATTCTCGTTCTGCGGGTAGATATTGTTGCAACCATTCGGCTTGTGCATCAATGGGAGCGGAGAAATTTCCGGCAAGCCCGGGAATCAAGGCGAATAAAGCACAAATTCCGGCTGTAATACCAAGAGATATTTTCAATGCTTTAACAAGAACTTGGCGTTCAAAACAGCCATTAAGAATTTTGTTCAGCGTGTATATGCCTAATAACGGGATGGTCACTTGCAGTACAACCAGCATCATCGAAGGTACTCTGAATTTATTGTACAAAGGAACATAATCATAGAAGAAACTTGATAATGCCATGAAATGACGTCCCCAACCCAAGAACAGGGCTAATAGGGATATACCCACGATCCACCATTTCATGGGGCCTTTTATCAAGATTAATCCTAGTACGAATAAGAAAATAGCGATAGCTCCCATGTACATCGGTCCAGCTGTAAATGCTTGAGGTCCCCAGTATAAAGGCATTTGCTTGATCATTTGATCAGCATTCTGGGCTCCCGCACTCTTTAAGAATTTGTAAGTCTCCGAGTTTTTGCTTAATGCCCCGGCAGAGGCTCCTCCTTTAAAGTTCGGGATCAACAGATTCAGGGATTCATCTATCCCGTAACTCCATGCTGTCGCGTATTCTTTATCCAAACCGCCTTTGGTTTGGTTCTTTTGATTTAAAGTTAATTCCGAACCACCACGCATGGTATATTTACCATATTCCCATGTCGGCCATAAATGGTTCACGTTCGTAGCCCCGGCCAGTCCGGCAGCGACGATTAACAATATGGTTGTTTTCGAGAATGACGGTAGAGCCTTTTGTTTTATAGCCGTGTATAATTGAGCTACACCGTAGAATATCGTAATAAATGCCAGATAGAATGTGATTTGCGGGTGATTGGCCATAATCTCGAAAGAGAGCGTGATGCCAAACAGCACGGCTCCCAGCCATCGGTTCTTTCGAAAGGCATAAACAAGTGCAGCGAGAACAGCAGGCATAAGGGCGATAGCGGTCATTTTGGCATTATGTCCTACTTGGATGATTTGGAAATTATAGGAGCAGAGTCCAAATGCCAAAGCACCAACAATGGACAACCAAGGATTGACCCCAAATGCCAGCATAAGAAAGTAAAAACTGATAAAGCCTAGGATTAAATCGGCTGCAGGCCGAGGACCAACGAATAGAAATTCGTAAATATTTTCCAGATAGTTTCCCTTGTAATAGGTACTGATCATGGTTGTGGGCATTCCACTGAACATGGAATTTGTCCAAAGCGGTTCTTCCCCGTTATTTGCGGCCCGGTAATCTATCGTTTCTTTGGCGGCACCCACGAAAGAAGAGACATCCGATTGATTGACAACCTTTCCTTGTAACGTGGGATAAAAATATATAAAACCGATCAGGATCAATAATATAATTGCAAATAAATGGGGATAGAATGCTTTCAGTTTTAGCTGTTTCATTTTGAATTTGTTTTAAGGCCATGTTTATTCATCGACAAAAATAAAAAATATAATATGAAATCTTTACTACTCGATGAATAATTGCTATTTTTGTTTATCAAGAATTGAATTATGAAAGTGTTCATGTTATCAAATCCCGCCGCGATACATACTCAACGTTGGGTAAGTGCGTTGGCTAAGCGGGGAGTGGAGATTATGTTATACAGTTTTTATCCTTGTGAAAAGGTTGACTATTATAGGGGGATTAAGCATGTACAGGTAAAATCGTTCTGGCAATCACGTGATAGTAAAGGGATCAAGGGGTTTATTTTAGTCAAATTGTTTACTTATTACCGGGCGTTGATAAAAGACATCAGAAATTCCATTCAAACATTTCATCCGGATATCGTTCATGCTCACTATTTATCGGATAATGGTTTATTCGGGGCGTTGGCGGGTTTTCATCCTTTCGTCGTTTCGGCATGGGGAACAGATGTATATGACTATCCCCGGCGTTCATGGAGCAGGGTTTGTGTGATTAAATATATACTGAAAAAGGCGGATCGGGTTTTGTCTACAAGTCATGTGATGGCCCGGGAACTTGCAAGATATACGGATAAAAAACAAATCCCTGTTACTCCATTTGGAGTGGATATGACATTGTTCAAGAGATTTCCAAAAAAGCATCAAGAGACAGATGGATTCGTGTTTGGTATTGTGAAAACTTTGGAATATGGGTATGGGATAGATACGTTGATTGATGCTTTTGCTCTGTTGTGTAAACGGCGACCAGATCTGAACTTGTGTTTGCGGATCGTGGGAGAGGGAAGTGAGAGAGAAAAATTACAGTTACAAGCAATAAATTTGGGGCTGGCAGAAAAAATCGTATTTGAAGGAAAGGTCGTACATGATCATTTGCCGGAAGTCATCAGTTCTTTTGATGTATTCGTGGCGCTTTCCCGGGCTGAAAGTTTTGGGGTTGCTGTAGTGGAGGCAATGGCCGTGGGCTGTCCTGTTGTTGTATCAGATGCTCCGGGATTCACCGAAATCGTGAAATCGGGAGAGTCCGGCCTTATCGTTGAACGTGAGAATCCACAACAAGCATCAGAGGCCATGGAAACCCTAGTAAATGATGAAACATTGCGGGTTACCTTGGCTCAAAATGGAGAAAAGAGGGTTCGGGAATTATATGATTGGGATAAGAATGTGGAAAATATGATAGAAATATATCAAGAAATCATGGAGGGAAGAAATGTTTAAAGATATAAAGCAAGTCATGAAAGATTCGGTACTTTATGGTATCGGAAATGTGGCCGTCAAGCTTGTCGGTTTTATTCTGATTCCCCTTTATACGGATGCCGAATATTTCTCTACTGCTGATTATGGGTTGATGGGGTTATTGGAGGTGACTTCACAAATTTTGATAGCGGTGATGGGACTTTCTTTATATTCCGGGTTGATTCGCTGGTATTGGGATGCCGAATATCGGGATAAACAAAAGACTATTTTTTTCACGACATTGTTATTTACGATATTGACTTCTTTGTGTATCGGGAGTGTGTTGTGGTTAAATGTTGGTGAGTTATCGGCATTACTGGTACAGCAAGAAGGGTATTCTTTGGGAGGGGAACTTCCATATATTCTTCAATTACTGATATTGACTTCTATGTTGGGGGCAGTTGTTGAAGTTCCACAAAATTTATTGCGTTTACAACGTAAGCCTATCTATTATTCGTTAACGAATATCGTAAGATTGTTTGCAACATTAGTTCTGACGATTTATTTTACAATTTCTTTACATCGGGGAGTATCGGGAGTGTATGAGGCGCAATTAGTTGGTATAGTTATACAATTACTTATGGTATTACCACTGGTTATTAAGAATAGTTCTTGTCGAGTAGACCGAAAGTGTACAATACAATTGCTGGCATATAGTTATCCGTTAGTTTTTCCCGCCATAGTAGGAAGTTTACTTACTGTTTTTGACCGTTATATAATAAATCATTTTCAAGGATTGGATGATGTCGGTTTCTATAGTTTGGGATATAAAGTAGGGAATACTCTTAAAGTTTTTATCGTGACATCCGTGCAATTGGCTTTAACGCCTTTGTTGATGAAGAAAATGAATGATCCGGATAATAAACGATTTTATTCAAAAGTGTTGACTTATTTTTCTTTTGGTTTGATGTTTTGTGCTTTAGGGTTGAATCTGTTTTCGCGGGAGGGAATCGTTTGGGTGACAACTAATCCGGATTATATAGAGGCGCTTTACGTCATACCTTTCGTGACCTATGCTATTTTTTTCAGTATGATGCGGGAATGTTGCATGATCGGGTTGCAAATTATGAAGAAGACTAAAATTATAAGTTATGTTATAGTTGGTATTACTATATTGAATTTCTTCTTGAATATGCTACTGGTGCCTTCAATGGGAATGTACGGGGCGGCTTTGTCTACAATGATAGTTCATCTAATCTCGTGGTTGGCATGTTATATATTTGCTCAACGGTATTACCCTATTCCCTATGAATTGTCGAAAGTGGGGAAGGTGCTTGTTGTGGGAACAATATTATACCTGATCGGTATATTATTTAATGAAACAGCTATTGGGATAAGTGTATTGGTGAAATTGGTTATTTTGGCCGGGTACCCGTTTTTGTTGTATAAATGGCATTTTTACGATAAGGATGAGTGGAATAACTTGAAAGGTGCTTGGAAGAAATGGTCTGATCTGAGGCGTTTGAAAGAGAATGTGAAAAATGTTAAATACCGAGAGTCATAGGACGATTTTTCATGTTGGGTGAAATTAATTATATTTGTAAGAATCTTAAAATGGACAAATGATGGAAACAGAGCTTTTTAACAGGCAGTATATAATTTCAGAGAAAGAATTGGCTCTAGACGGGTGGAAACAGTTTTTGTTTGATAATTATCATGTTTACGTACATCCGAATCTGGATTATGTACATCAGGATGGGAAACATTTGTCTGTGGCCGTATTGGGGTATCTGTTTGACTATCGGAATACTGGATATACAAATGAAGATATTGTAAAAGGACTATCGGAATCTGTTGACATGGAAGATTTGATGCGGCAACTGGATCAATATGGCGGTCATTTTATTGTACTTTGTAAAGATGCTGTGGGGGTAAAGATTATACCGGATGCTTGTGCGCAGCGAATCCTTTATTATAAGGATTCTTTTGACGTTTTTGCCTCTCAAGTGAAATTAATAGAACATTTTTTCCCCTTGGAAGATGTTGTAGACCCGGAGGCAAAAGCATTTTTTGATTCATCGGTTTATAAATATCGATTATATGCGATCTCCAGCAAGACTTGGAAACAAGGAATATTTCGTTTAATGGCAAATTCCTATCTGGATGTGACTGCACGTAAAGTCGTGCGTTTTTTCCCGGCACGGCCTATTCAGAGACAAGCCTTGCAGAATGTTGTGGAACAGGTGATTCCGATGTTTAAAGGATATATCGAGGCGATAGCGAAACGTTATAAAAAAGTAGTGATCCCCGTGACGGCTGGCTTTGATAGCCGAATGGTTTTTGCCGCTAGTCTTGGTTTGAAAGAGTGTACTTATTTTATTTATAAACATCCTTCTTTTAAAGAAAACCACCCGGATCTGGTTATTCCTAAAAAGTTGACAGAATTAGTTGGGAAATCATTTCAAGTGTTCCGGTATTCGCCAGAGGTCGATCCTGTTTTGAAAGAAGTGTATAAGAATAGTGTTGATTATGCCAGAGATCGGACGGCGGCAATGATTCTTTCGGGGAACGGAACTTATTTTAAGGATGCGATAATGTTAAATGGTAATTTAGGAGAGATTGCTCGTAGTTACTACAATTATACAGAGAATGTATCGGGAAGGGAGCTTGCGGCGTTGATGGAATGTAGAAACTATCCTTATGCCGTACGGGAATTGCAAGCATGGTATGATACGAATCGTCCTCTTTTTAAAGCAAATCATTTAAATGCGCTGGATATGTTGTTTTGGGAGTTGGATTGGGGACCTTCGACTGCACAGTCAAAACAGGAATGTTGGATTGCTTCGGAAGTTTGCTCACCTTTTAACTCCCGAATAATGTTGACAACGTTGCTGAGTGCCGATGCAAAGTATCGGGTAAAAGAGTCTTGTCGGGTATTTAGAGAAGTGATTAATCATTTTGCAGGTAAAACAATAGACTTGCCTGTGAATCCGACGGGGAAACATAAAATTATAGCCATGATGAAATGGCTGGGTATTTATTTACCTTACCGGAAATTTCGAATGAATGTGCGTTAATGTGTTTATTTGAATAATAGAATAATAGAATAATATCTTCGGAGCATGAAAATACTGATGGTTTTAGAGAACCAGTTCCCGGATGACGAACGGGTTGAGAAAGAGGCGTTATCCTTGATAAAAGCCGGACATGAAGTCCATTTGTTGTGTGCAACGCTAAAAAAAGAACGTGTCGGGGATGAAAGTTATAAAGGAATTAGGCTACATAGAGCCTTGTCGACATCTTTCCTATATAATAAAGCGAAAATTGCCTGTCTGCGCTTGCCCTTCTATTTTATGTTTTGGAGGAAACAGGTCGGGAATTTATTGTGTGCGGAAACTTTTGACGTGATTCATATACATGACCTACCCTTAGCCGAGGTTGGATATTGGGCAAAAAAGAAATTCGGGATAAAATTTGTTTTGGATAGTCATGAGAATTATCCTTATATGTTGGATATGGCTCCCTACACGAAAGGGATAGCCGGGAAGTTGATGTATTCTTTTGATGCTTGGAAACGCTATGAACGGGAGATGATAGGCAAGGCAGATATTGTTATTACGGTATGTAAAGAGATGTCTGACCGGATGAATGATCTGGTTCCACGGACATATTATCACGTGGACAATACGATTAGTATGGAGTTGTTTCCCCGTCCGGAACCACACCCGACGACAGCAGGAAAGATACGTTTACTTTATGTTGGGGGAATCACTTATCACCGGGGATTACAAAATGTGATCAAGGGATTGGCATTGATAAAGGATAAATCTAAGTACAGTCTTGACATATATGGAAAAGGGGCCTATGCCGGAGAGATAAAGGATTTGGTATTAGCACTTGGTTTAGAAGAGATGGTACATTTCCCCGGGTATTTGAAGTTTCCGGCAGAAGCCGTTAAGATGTGCGCCTATTCTTTGGGAGTAATATCGAATCTGCGTTCGGTACAGACCGACTGTTCTTCTCCGAATAAGATATACCAGTACTTTTATTATGGTTTACCCGTGCTGGTGAGCGATATGAATAGTGTTGGGAATATTGTACGAGAGCATCAAGTTGGAGTTGTGTATAAAGATAATTCTCCGGAAGACTGTGCCCGGAAATTAGAGCAGCTGGTAACCTTGGATTTGGAAGATATGGCAACTCGGGCTCACAAATTGTGTTTGGAGCAATATAATTGGGATGTTTCTGTTAAACAGTTAATAGCAGCTTACGAATCTATTCGTTGAAGTTCCCGGATAATGATATGTCCGGCTTGTCCATCCCCGTACAGAGGAGAAGAAAAAACGTCTTTTGTTGTATGTTTAAGTTGCTTGTAGCTGTTTAAAATATCTTCGTATCTCCAACCCGTAATGATATTGGCTCCTTGTTCAACCAGTTCAACCCATTCCGTTTCAGTTCGGAGAGTGATACAGTATTTTTTGAAAAAATAGGCTTCTTTTTGTAAACCACCACTATCCGTGGCAACAAGAGAACAGTGTTTTAGCAGATAAACCATCTCCAAGTAGCCTACGGGGTCCACCAGTTGGAGGCGGGTTTGTTTAAAATTGAAATTCAACTCTTGTAATTTTTTACGGGTACGGGGATGAATAGGAATAACGACAGGCATTTCCCGTGCAATCTCTTCAAGAGCAGCGATGATAGATTGTAAACGTTCGGGAGAATCCGTGTTTTCAGCCCGGTGCAAAGTAGCTAAAATAAAATGTTCCGGAAGTGAAAAGTCAGGGCATTTGGCTTTATTGGCATAAAAAAGTGCGGCATCTTGCATGACGTCACCACAATTTAATAATGTACAAGGAAATTGTTTAAAGCCTTCTTGGTGTAAGTTTTTAATAGCCTGTTCTGTGGGACAAAACAATACGGAACTTATCCTATCCGTGAGAATTCGGTTAATCTCTTCCGGCATATTCATATTGTATGAACGTAGTCCGGCTTCAATATGTGCGACCCGAATATGTAATTTGCTTGCTGCTAAAGCTCCGGCCAGAGTGGAATTTGTATCCCCGTAGACGATCGCCCAATCCGGTTTTTCCGCTAGCAGGATGGATTCAATCTTTTCGAGCATCTGGCCTGTCATTGCCCCATGAGTCATCCCGTTGATATTCAAATTGTAGTTAGGTATGGGTATACACATTTCTTCAAAGAAAATATCAGACATATTCGTGTCAAAATGTTGTCCCGTGTGAACGATAACTTCCTGTACATCCGGGAAATTGCTGATGGCTCGACTGACCACGGCTGCTTTTATGAATTGAGGGCGTGCGCCTATGATAGTAACTATTTTCATGTGGTGAATTATGATTTCTTATTTCCGTAATAATTTTTTGAAAATCCTTTTACTTCCTTTCCGAGCAAGGCATTCCAGCCTCCCCAGAGTAATCCGAAGCCGTAAGCGAAGACTTGGATGAGCAAAGTAATGATGGAGAGGAAGGCAACAATGATGTTCCGGTATCTGAAAAGTGACTGAAAGAAAGCGAACAAGCAAACGAACATTAATCCGTAGTCAACAATATTCCATACAAAATGTACGGGAGGATAGTTTTGTCCTGTGAAAAAGGTGCATAATTCCAAAACGACTAATCCAACGATTAATAGGGCCGGGAGCAGGTGAATCGGTTTTAGCGTGTGTGGATGGCGTCTGGATAAATTGATGCGTGCAACTCCCCAGTTAAAGATTTGGCGGAAGAACTTGGGTATACTTGTACGGCGTTTATGATAGACATAAGCATCTGCGATTAGCCCCACTTTAAAACCGGCATTGTATATTCGCATGGAATAATCCATATCCTGACCATGACGCAGTCCTCCCATACCTCCAATTGTGTCATATACTTTTCTGGATATTCCCATGTTGAAACTTCTGGGATAGAAACGACCCACGTGCTTTTTATTTCCCCTGGTTCCTCCTGTTCCGATAAATGAGGTCATGGAGTAATTAATCGCTTTCAGTAGGGGAGAAAAAGAGGGATGACAGGTGTCTGGGCCTCCGAATGCGTCATAATGATGTTCGTTTTGGGCCTTCTCAATTTCAGCCAGCCATTGAGGGGGAAACATACAATCGGAATCTACAAAGATAAAATACTCTCCTTGGGCTTTACTCATGCCGTAATTTCTGGCAGCCCCGGGACCTTGATTTTGTTGGTATATCGCTCGTATTTGAAGTCCGGTGGCAGAGTGGTATTGTTCGATGAATTCCTTGAACCCGTCTTTCGAACCGTCATCCACGAATAATAATTCAAAAAGACACCGATTCCCTTCGAGCTTTTCTGCGCTTTCAAGGAGTTCTTTCACTTCTTCCAGACGGTTATATACGGCAATGATGATAGAGTATTTCATGAATAGGTTTTTTAATAGTAAGCTTCGATGTTATCTTCTACTCGTTTGTGTATGAACTCCTGTTCCCAGATAGCCAGTCCTAGGATGATCCAAATAAAATTGTAGTGCCACCGGAGTTTCGGATGTGCCGGGTAATCCAGAATATAGCGGATATAGTCATAATTGAATATTCCCTGTTTCTCGATATATTCTTTTGTAAGAATCTTCTCGGCTGTATCTTTTAAATCCTTTTTGAATTGTAGATACGGGTTCACCGTGAATCCCCATTTCTTTTTCGTGATAATCTTGGGGGGAAGATATGGTTTCATGGCTTCCCGGAAAAGATTTTTAGTCTGGTTATTTTTGATCTTCATCTCCACGGGGAGAGTAAAGCCGAAGTCTACCAAATCCCGATCAAGGAAAGGAATTCGTTCCTCAACCGAATGGGCCATGGACATCCGGTCATCCGTAAGCAAATAATCGTTTACCATTTTGGATTGAAATTCGGCATATAGCACTTGATCCAACCCGTTCTGGTGGCGTACAGATTCAAAAATCTTGTCAAATTCCTTATGTACCTTGAATTGTTCTATTTCTTGCTGTTTCAAGAACGATTCCGAATAGATATTCCTGTAGAAAGGGTTATCGAAATCCCACGTGTTTCGCAGGATGAGGTAAAAGCGCTCCACGTTCCCGATAGACAGTAACATTTGTACGCCCCGGCGATATTCGTCGTAACGTAATGATTTAGAATTGTTCTGAAGACGGAAGATGAAATCCGATTTCCAGCGTAACATACGTTGTAGCCATTGTGGAGTATGGTGATGCCAGTTTTTGAACGGGTAAATGAATTTATGAATATCATATCCGGCAAATAGTTCGTCTCCGCCTAGCCCTCCGAGAATAACCTTCACGGTTGGGTGGACAAAAGCCGACATATTGAATCCCTGCAATAGATTAATTTTAGGTTCCTCTGCATGCCAGATTACCTTCGGCATTTGTTGCATCGGATTCATCGATAGACTTAACGTGTGGTGATGCGTGTGAAAGTGATCGGCGATTTGTTGGGCATCGGGAAATTCATCCGTGGGCTCATTAAACCCTAGGGTAAACGTGTTGATCTCGGGGACACCCAGTTCATGCATTTTCTGCACGATCGTTGAGGAATCCAGTCCGCCCGATAGATACACGCCTACTGGAACATCACTGACCAATTGGCGTTTCACGGCCTGTTTGATCAATTCGTTCATTTTCTCTTTCGCCTCGTTTTCCGTGATGGATCGATCGATATTCACAGCCAGCTGCCAGTAGCGTTTTACCGTGAACAGGCCGTTTTCAAACACGGCGAAGTGAGCTGGGGGAAGACGTTTGATGCCTTCAAAAAGAGTCTCATTCCCTTGCGTGTAACGCAAGTTCAAGTGTATATGTAAAGCCTTTAAATTTAATTTCCGTTCATATTTCGGGTGTAGGATAATGGATTTCTGTTCGGAACCGAAAACTAATACACCATCTTTAAGGAAATAGTGTAGAGGTTTAGTTCCGAAATGATCCCGTGCGAGAATCAGGCGGTTATTGTTTTGATCCAGTAGGGCAAAAGCAAAAATACCGTTTAACTTGTTGAAGAAGCCGGTTCCGTACTCCTCGTAAAGATGAACCAGAACTTCCGTGTCAGTAGCGGTATAGAACACGTGTCCCTTGGATTTGAGTTCTTCCCGGATTTCTTCGTAGTTGTATATCTCCCCGTTAAAAATGACACAGACACTTTTGTCTTCATTAAAAATAGGTTGATTACCACATGTGGAGGCGTCGATAATGGACAAACGCCGGTGTCCGAGAGTGAAATCCCGGTAGGTATATATAGATTGATCATCCGGCCCCCGATGTTCAATCGTGGTCAGCATTTCCGACATGAGTTGAGTGTTATCTGTATCCCGTTCGAATATTCCGGCTATTCCACACATATTACAAGAGTTTGTTTATACAAAAGTATTATTTTTTCCCGTTTTATTATAAACGATTCAGTTTCTTTAATGCCGTGAACTTGTGGCGATACATTTTTAAAATATTGGAAATACGGTCATACTGATGGAATTTCTCGCTAAAAAGGCGTAATTCCTCTTTTCCGGTGATTCGATAGAGAATTAGGAGTTGCTGACGAACAAGTCTGAGATAACCGATCGTGCAGGGGTCATCTTGTGGATAACCGGAAAGATCGCAGCGATTGAATCGAGGCCAGAACCCCATGTCAAACAGAGGAAGTTGGCGGGTAAGACCTTCTACTCCTTCATTAAACAGCCGAAGAGCGAGCGCATACCCGTTGGGTTCCTTGTTTTCGGGAACTGCACGAATATAATCGTATAAACCGAAAAGGCAAAAGCCATGGCCATCCAGTACTCGTGTCGGACACTCTGCCACGTATTCTTCGTAAAAGGTTTCCCCCTTTTCCCGGTCTACGGAAACCCCTCCGACTGTTATATCCTTCGTGAAAGGAATTAATGCTTGAGTTGCAACCTTCAAGTAGGCATCATCCTCTGTAAGTTGCCAGGCTCTCAATAGCATGGATATTCCCCTGCTTTGTGCGAAGGCGGATTTCCAAGGTTGATAAACATGGTATTCGGGTTTAGGCACGTCGGTTAGCCAATAACAACCGAGTTCTGAATGATCTGTCCGATTGTTCATAAACCAGTCTGCAATGCGAAGAAAATGGGCCTTTTTCTCTTCGGAATGTGTCTTTAACCATGAGTGGAATATAGCTAACCCGTACTGCCCGATGGAAATAGGATAGTAGTGCAGTTTTGTATCTTCCACGTCAATATAAGTCGTGTTCAAGGGGACTCCATTTTTGTCGAAAGAGTGAATCAGACGGTTGAGCTTAGCTATGTCCTCGTCAAATTTGATGTAATAATAGCCTAGCGTTTCAGATTGATTCTCCATGTTAATTTCGATCTTGCGGTTCGTGTTGAGATCTCGCAAAAGTTTGCGTAACATGAAAATAGCTTTTTTAATCTTCATGGCGGGCTAAGATTTGGGTTAAAGACTGGGTTAAGGACTTTCTCGAATAGCGGTTGACTACATTGTTCTCTTTTATAGGTGATTGTGGATCAAAATTATTCAGTAAGGAGGTTAGAAATTGAAACATACCTTCTTCATCGTCATATTCGAATGTTTTCCCGGCCTTACAAACTTGAATGATGGCTGCGGCATCACCATCGGTAGGACCGAGGCAAAGAATAGGGGTTCTGGAGCCGATATACTCGAAAAGCTTGCCCGTGAGATTACCTTTACTCCCTTCGATGTTGGGGATAATGAGTAATAGAACAGAAGAACTCTTCATGTATTTGATGGCATTAGCGTGGGCTACGAACGAATGGATTTCTACGAAATCTCCCAGTTGTTCCGAGAGTTTTTGAGCTATACCCTGATCCACTTTACCGACAAAACGTAGTTTGAGTTTTCCTGATGTGGAAAGTCTTTTAACTGAATGGATAAAGGAATCAATCGTGTAGTCAGCCGCCAAAGTCCCCGTGTAGGTAATTGTGAAAACATCCTCCTTTGGAATAGTTAGGTCGAAATCCTCGGCATCGAATCCATTAGCGATAACTTTTATTTTAGAGGCTTGAATGGCCGGAGATTTTGCTGCCAGTTGCTTTTTGATGTAGTCGCTTACCGTGATTACCTGATCTGCATCTAGAAGAACATTTCGTTCATATTTCCGGTCAATCGCTTTTGCAATGGGAGTTGGATACATTTTATTATAGTAATAGATGTCAGTCCATGGGTCTCGAAAATCAGCAATCCAATGCAGATGGAAACGCTTTTTTAGTTTTTGTCCGACCAGATGGGTTGACATAGGCGGGCCCGTTGTGATGACGGCATCTATTTTTTCTTCCTGAATAATTTGGATGGCTTGGTGATAAGCGTGTTTATTCCAGCCTCTCCGGGCATCCGGTAGGAAGAAATTACCCCGGATAAAACGGGCAATCTTCTGTTTTAGACTGGGACTCCCTTCATTGACGAATCCGCTATACGGGGCACTTTGGGCTTTAGTCAGTTTTTTATAATATTCATATATACCGGAACAATCCGTTCGATACACGATTTGTCCGGCTCGTACATCTTGTTCCAGCGTGTGGTCTTTTATGGGATATTCAGCCTTTTCCGGATCAACCGTGATAATGATCGGATCATAACCAAATTCCGGAAGGTACTTCGAGAACTTCAGCCAGCGTTGAACTCCCGGTCCTCCTGAAGGTGGCCAATAATAGGTGATGATCAGAATCTTTTTCACAGTGAAATCTCTATCGGTTAAAGAATCTACGAATTTGTTCGATGATGTACTCTTGCTCTTCCGCTTTCATTTCCGTGTGCATCGGTAGCGATAGTACCTCTTCGCTTAATTGTTCTGCAACGGGGAATGTTCCTTGCCCTTGTCCCTTTTTAGCATAAGCCTCTTGCAAATGCAAGGGGATAGGATAATAAATCATGCTGGGAACATCATGTTCTGCCAAGAAAGATTTCAACTCATCCCGCAGGTGATTTTCAACCCGGATGGTGTACTGGTGGAACACGTGTGTGCTATTAGCAGCCCGTTGTGGAAGGATAATTCCTTTTACTGTTGCTAACCCTTTGTCATAATGTTCGGCGGCTTGATTACGGGCGGCTGAATATTCATCAAGGTATTTTAGTTTTACATCCAAAATAGCGGCTTGCATGGTATCCAAACGAGAGTTACATCCCACGACACTATGGTGATATTTGATCTTTTGCCCGTGATTGGCAATCATGCGGGCCCGTTCGGCTAATTCGTGATCTCGGATAAATAAGGCTCCACCGTCCCCGTAACATCCTAGGTTTTTGGAGGGGAAGAATGAGGTTGTACCAATATCCCCAATGCATCCGGCTTTTTGTTGGAGACCGTTACTGAACGTGTAAGTGGCCCCGATAGCTTGTGCCGTGTCTTCTACCACGTAAAGTTTGTGTCGGCGGGCTATATCCATAAGCGGTTCCATGTCTGCGCATTGGCCGTACAAGTGAACGGGAACGATAACTTTCGTGCGAGGGGTAATTTTTTCTTCGATCTTGGTAACATCAATTGTGAAACGGTCTGCAACACAATCCACGAAAATAGGTTCCAACCGTAAAAGGGCAATCACCTCGGCTGTGGCCACGTAAGTATGAACAGGTACAATTACCTCGTCCCCGGGTTGTAACCCGAGAGCCATTAAAGCAATTTGTAGGGCATCCGTGCCGTTGGCACAAGGAACAACATGTTCTACTTGATTATACTCTGCGAGATGTTGGACGAAAGCCTTCACTTGGGGGCCGTTAATGAAAGCCGTGGTGTCAAGTACTTCCTGTATGGCGTTATTTATTTCCTCTCGGATGCGTTCATATTGTCCGTGAAGGTCAACCATCGTGATTTTCATTGTGATATAAAATTAGATTTATTCTTCTATTTTTTGAACTAACCCGTTTTGTAAATGATAGCGTTGTTTGCTTTCCGGACATTCGGCTATTCCCTTTTCGTCAAAATGAAGACGATGCCCGTATTCACTCATCCAACCGATTTGTTTAGCCGGATTACCAACTAACAAAGCGTATGCAGGAACAGTTTTTGTTACAACAGCCCCGGCCCCGATGAAGGCGTAAGCCCCAATATCATGCCCGCACACGATCGTGGCATTGGCTCCGATGGTAGCCCCTTTGCCCACGTGCGTTTTGGCATATTGACTTTTCCGGTTTACTGCGCTACGAGGATTGGTCACGTTCGTGAACACGCATGATGGTCCCAAGAAAACATCATCGTCACAAGTGACTCCCGTGTACACGGACACATTATTCTGTACTTTTACTTGGTTCCCGAGAACTACCTCCGGGGATATGACCACGTTTTGCCCGATGTTACAATTCTCTCCGATCCGGCAATTACTCATAATGTGGGAGAAATGCCATATTTTAGTTCCTTTTCCGATTGTTGCGCCCTCGTCTACGATGGCGGTCTCGTGTACGAAATAATCTTTCATATCTGAATCATTTTACTGGCAAAGATAGTTTTTCTATTAAAGTATTGAAAGAAACGGGGGTGATGTTTTTCTTTCGAGGAAATAAAAAAGCCGCCTTGACGGGCGGCTTTTTCGGTTTGTGGTTTAGGTTTCTAGTAAAATTTGTATCTTGTATCAACCACTCCGGCATTCTTCACTAACGCGGGAAGAATCAAGCGGAACTTGGTGTACAGATTCGTTTGTTCGATACTTCTCTTGGCAGCTTCAATTTGTTCGGGAGTAACTGTTTCAACAGTTTTAGAGTTTACAACCACAACATAAACTCCTTGGTTACCGATGATCGGTTTAGAAATTTCGTTTTCTTTCATTGTAACAACTTCGGCAGTCAGCACGGGTTCGATACCAACTCCGGGAACTTGGAATGAACTGAAACTAACATCCGTGGCATCCATTACCTCTGCATTGGCTTTTTGTGCTACAGAAAGTAAACTTTCACTTCCGGAAATAGCATTGGTCAACTCCTTGGCAATGATTTCGCCTTTCTTTTTACGGATAAGTTCGGTGCGGATAGCTGCAGAAACAGAGTTCAGAGGTGCGATACCTTCTTCTTGAATTCCGGTTAAAACCACAACAGAGAATTTGTCTCCAGCCTCAAAGATCGGAGATTTCTCTTTGGTCGTCAGGATGAAGCCCGGTTTTTCAGCCATATAAGCCTCACGGATAATATCTCTTGCGTTATCAATGCCTGCAATCTGATAATCGTTTTTACCTAAGTTTGCGATACGTTTGGTTTGATTATTAGCAGTTAAAGCTGCCTCAAAATCTTCTACGGTATTGATATTGTTTGCAAAAGTACGTGCGTCGTTATAAATCTTGTTGATCGTTTGTTGAGACGGGGTAATTTCTTTTGCAACGATTCCGATTTGTACCTTATCAACAGGTTTTGATCTGTCTGTTACTTGCAAAACATGGAATCCGTAATTTGATCTTACCACTTTCACCTCGTTTTTGTTAGAGAAGAACGCTGAATCTGCGATCGGTTGGAGCATCTGATCTTGGGTGAACCATCCGAAATCCCCACCATTTACAGAAGTATTCTGATCGGCAGAATATTGTCTTGCTAAAGCATCGAAATCTCCGCCTTTACGAATTAAACCTGCTAAACTATCGGCTAATTTCTCTGATTGAGCCATATTGTTTGATGCGATCAAGATATGACGGGCTCTTACTGAGTCGGGTAATACACGGCGGTCGGCAACACGAACGATGTTATAAGCATTATCTTTCAAGTAAGGTCCGAACACGCCATCACTCTTTTCCGTGAACAAGAATTCATCCAGTTCCTCGTTATCCAATTCTCCCTTTTTGTAATATTTGGGTTGGAATCTTTTTTCAGATGAAAGGTTAGCGAATTCAAGCACGTTCTTTGCTTCTGCAAATTCGGGTTTCAAATCATTCACCCAGTCTTCCGTTTCTTTAATGTCTTCGGCTGAAGCGGTAATGTCAAAGTTCACGTAAGCGATCTGTCTAGCTTCTTCGCGTTCAAACAAATATTTGTGTGAATTATAATAATCTTTGATCTCGTTAGCAGTTACCTTTACTGCAGAGTCGCTAACGGTGTTGTAGCTTTTCATGATAAAGCTGATGTCTACTGTCGTTGCTGCACTTTCTGCAAGTTCTTTGGCTTGAGCATCTGTTACAAACAAACTTTTTGCTAACAGAGTATTATATTTTTCTTGTTTACGAGCCGTGTTTACTTGCTCTTCCATATTCAACCAATATTCCTTTTGCGGGGTTCCGGCAGGAGCTTCGATCAATTGTTTGATGATCAGACGGGCTCTTTCTTTGTCTACCTGTCCCGTGTTAGGATCTGCGAATAACTGGCTGACGGCCGGGTTCATGTTACTCCCTAATAAGAAATCGTATAACTCGTCACCGCTAACGTCCAAACCTAATTCCTCGTATTCCTTGTTCAGAATGATTTCAGAAACAATTTGATTCCAAGTATTTTCCCGGATCATTCTTTGTTGCTCATCCGTTAGGGCAGATAAACCGTTCATGCTTTTGATGAAATCTTCATTCTTCATAATCTTTTGTTGATATTCTTGAATGCCGATAGTTTCACCTCCAACTTCTCCAACTTTGTTTCTGGAACGATTGATAAGGCTGGCGCCAGAGCTAAGAGCATCACCAACAATAAATGCCACGAGGGCTAATCCAATCACGATACTAACAAGTACTCCACCGCGATTTCTAATTTTTTGTAACGTTGCCATTTATATTAAAATTTTATGTTTCTACACACGAATTTATTCTATTTTTCGAGGGTACGAATATATAAAATGGATTGGTTTTATGCAAATAAATTTCAATCCCTTTCGTTTATTGCCCTATTCCTTCTTTTTCGTTTCCTTTTTTGTTTCTTTTTTTGTTGTCTTCGGGGCCGCTTTTTTTGTTGTCTTTTTTGTCGTTTTTTTCTTACTGTCCCCTCCCTTTGCAATGATTTCCATGGTTTCCTCAAAGGTTAATTTGTCTGCTTCTTTTCCTTTGGGGATCTTATAGTTCACTTTGTTGAACGTGATGTAAGGCCCAAAACGACCGTTAAGAATTTGTACCCCATTTTCAAACTCTTGGATCTTCCTGTTTTTCTCGATTTCTCGTTTCTCGTTGATTCGTTCGATAGCGGTTTCAAGAGTTATTGTCCCCGGATCGTCAACGCCTTTTTTCAAGGAAACGAAAAGTTGATTATGCTTGATGTAAGGTCCAAAACGACCGATGCCGACACTGACAGGTTTCTCCTCGAATTCACCCAGTTGACGGGGAAACTTGAACAAGTCTAAAGCTTCTTCCAAGGTAATGGTTTCCATCAGTTGCCCTTTGAGCAGTCCGGCATAACGTACGGATTCTCCTTCACCAATCTGAGCCATCGGTCCAAAACGTCCGATTCGTACGGAAACAGTTTCTCCTGTTTGTGGATCTTTACCAAGTTCCCGGGCTCCCGTGTTCCGTTCGGATTCTTTCAACGTTTTCTCCACGTTAGCATGGAAAGGTTGATAGAATGTTCCGATCATGGATTGCCATTCAACCTCTCCTTCGGCAATGTGGTCAAGGGCATCCTCGGCATTTGCCGTGAAGTTATAATCCATGATATTCGTGAAATAATTGGAAAGGAAATCTGTCACGACTATTCCGATATCCGAGGGAAACAATTTCTTCTTTTCCGCACCGAATATCCGGCTGATCTTCTTGACTTTTATATCTTGTCCTTTAAGGTCTATCTGGTCTAGTTGACGTTCTGTACCATCCCGGCTTTCCCGTAAGATATATCCCCGGTTCTGGATCGTGGTAATCGTGGGTGCGTATGTTGACGGACGTCCGATTCCCAAGGCTTCCATTTTCTTCACGAGACTGGCCTCCGTGTAGCGGGGAGGATGCGTCGTGTATTGTTCTAAGGCTTGGATCAGGGAACGTTGTAACTGGTCTCCTTTATGTATTGCAGGTAATAAGGCCGCTTCATCGTCTTCTTTCTCGTCATCGAAAGATTCCATGTACACTTTGAGGAAACCATCGAAAATGATCACTTCACCCACGGCTTCGAACGTGTGTTTTTCCCCGGTAATGGCGATCGTTATGGTTGTTTTTTCCAGTTCGGCCTCTGCCATTTGAGAGGCGAGAGTCCGTTTCCGGATTAACGAGTAAAGTTGCTGTTCATTCTTGTCTCCACTGATCGATTCCTTGTCCATATAGGTCGGGCGAATGGCCTCGTGAGCCTCTTGCGCCCCTTTCGTCTTCGTGGCGAAATTCCTAGGTTTGGAATATTTTTCTCCCAGCGTGTTACAGATAACGGCTTTTGCCGCACCGATAGCCAGTTGGGATAGGTTTACTGAGTCAGTTCTCATGTAGGTGATGTGTCCCTGTTCGTATAGTTTCTGGGCCACGGCCATTGTCTGCGAAACAGAGAATCCCAATTTGCGGGATGCCTCCTGTTGTAGCGTGGATGTCGTGAACGGTGGTGCCGGTTTACGGCTACTCGGTTTCGTCTCGACATCACTTACAGAAAACGTTGCCTTCTTGCAATGTTCCAGAAAGTTAACCGTCTCTTCCTGCGTGGAAAAACGTTCGGATAATTCTGCCTTTAAGGGTACCGAATTACCATTTGCGTCTTTGGTTTCAAATGTTCCGGTAACCTTATAATATTTTTGTTCAACGAAATGGTTAATTTCTCGTTCTCGTTCAACGATGAGTTTTACGGCAACGGATTGAACCCGTCCGGCTGACAAGGAAGGTTTCACTTTTTTCCATAGGACTGGTGACACTTCGAATCCGACCAGTCGGTCAAGAACCCGGCGGGCCTGTTGGGCATCCACGAGGTTTTTATCAATGTCCCGGGGGTTATTGATCGCATGTAAAATAGCATCTTTCGTGATTTCGTGAAAAACAATCCGTTTCGTGTTCTCCTTCTTCAACCCCAGAACTTCGAATAAATGCCAAGCAATAGCTTCTCCCTCGCGGTCCTCATCGGAGGCTAACCAAACCGTTTTGGCTTCCTTGGCAAGTTGTTTCAATTCTTTTACAATCGCTTTCTTGTCGGGTGATATTTCATATTTTGGTTGGAAATTATGTTCTATATCAATTCCTAAATCTTTTTTTTCAAGATCCCGGATATGTCCGAAACTAGATTTTACAACATAATTCTCTCCTAAAAAACGTTCAATAGTCTTGGCTTTAGCCGGAGACTCGACAATTACTAAATTTTCAATCATATACGATTTTCTTTTACATTTCCGTTTCCTTCCGAAACGGATTTATCGCTTTTTTTAAGCTGTTCGTCCTAAAATTAGGGTGCAAACTTACGTAAAACAATTGAAAATGAAAAACTCTACCCATTTTTTAGTAAAAAACTCTCTTCCAAATAACGAAGAGGATGTTTCCAAGAAACATCCTCTTCGAGTATCATATTAATAAGTATTCCGGAGTTTATTTCCCGGTGTTTGCTTGAACTATTTTTTGCCAACGGGCTTTTTGCGTGTCATTTGCTTTTGCCAATGAGCCGGATAAATAGTAAGCTATCATTTGAGAATTTTTTCCCAGTTTCGGAAGTTCTTTCTCGCAAGCTGTCAATATCTTGTCAATATTTTCTGTCTTCACAGCCTTCGCGATAGCTAAAGAAGACAGTAAGGTTTTCTCGTTTGATAACTTCAGGGCTTTTACTTCCCGTCCGATAGCGTCTAAACGTTTTACATCGGTTTTTTGACCACGTCCGGCAATAACCATTAATATTTCACGGAAAAGACCTTCACTCAAACGGTTATCGACTTTTTCCTTGCCAATGGTTTCGTTGAATTTGCTCCGGTTGTCAGTCAAGAATTTTGCCGCTTCTGAATCTTTCGGGCTTAATTCGCTATTACCGAAAATGAACCAGTAATCTTCTGATAATTTTTCTTCATCGGTAGAAATTTTCAATAATTCGTCCACGATGGCTTTTGCGTTCGGATCGTAATTAGCTACCATCACTTGAGCGTATTGAGATAAGAATGCTTTATCTCTATTACCGCTATTGTATTTTGCATCTAAGGCTCCTAAAGCTTTGTTGTCATCGAAAGATTCTTTTACTCTTTCTATAAATTGATCGCCTTCGCCACCACCTACAAGTTTATGACGAATGGTACCGTCCGGATTTACGATCACGAAAGTCGGGTAGGCACGAACACCGAATTTTTTTGCTAGTTCGGGGCCTTCTCCTTTTTCCATATCATATTTTAAACAAATGAAGTTCTGATTTAGGAAATCTCCCACGTTTTCTTGTTTGAATACGGTTTCTGACATATACTTGCAAGGACCGCACCAAGTCGTGTAACAGTCAATGAAAAGTTTGCGTCCTTGTTGTTTCGCCATTTTCAAGGCATCTTCATAGCTTAACTCATAGAAATATACACCAACATGCGCTGCAACCTTGAATTTTTCAAAGAAGGTGGTCATGTAGGCTTTCCCATTTTCCGGGCTATTGGCAATGAATTTATCTCCTAATGCTACGATACGCCCGGCTTCGGCTTTGGTCACCTTGGAACTGATCGAGTTTAAGGCGTTTACGATAGACCATAGTTCTTCGCTCTTGGTTTCTGCTGCTTGTTCAGCGAGAGAAATAATTTTATCCACGTTCTGGTCAATCGTGGCTTGAGCCAACTCGATCTTGCTCATCAATTGATCTTTATTCTCCAAATCGATATTGGTTAATTCTTGGCGAATTTGCTCAAGTGTCTTAGCGGGTTCTTTTGCGTTACGGCGAGTAGTATTATCAATAGCTTGACTATAATTACCATAAAGGTATGCATCTACTTTCTCTTTGCCGATATTTTTATTGAATGTGGCAATGTTGTTTACGACAAGTTTGAAATTATCAGAACCGTAAGGACTTTCTTCGAGAATAGGCCAAAATTCTTTTTTCATTTTATCCTTTTCTTTCAGTATTTTATTCAACTCTTCGCCTACTTTTTCGCTTTTTGCTTGTTCATAAGCATCGTTCAACGCGATCTGGTAAGCCATGAGCTGTTTCTTGTTCATCTTTCCTTTCTCGTACACCTTGTTCAAATAATCGAGAGAGGTCTTTTCGTTCAGCCCTTTTTCAACTCTTGCGATGAATCCTTCCAGATCCCCGCCGCCAACCACTTTGTGTTGTACCGATCCATCGGGACGAAGAATCAAGAACGTCGGGTAGGCTCTGACTCCAAATTTTTTACCCAGTTCAGGACCTTCTCCTTTTTCCATATCAAATTTCACGCAAACAAATTTGGGATTGAAAAATTCTCCGGCTTTTTCCTGCGGGAAGATGGTTTCTGACATGTACTTGCAAGGACCGCACCATGAGGTATAGCAATCCATGAAAACGAGTTTGTTCTCTGCTTTGGCTTTAGCCAATGCTTCATCAAACGTGATATGCTCGAAATTCACGCCTCCTTGACAGAATGCCGTGAGACTAAGCATTAAAAATGTAACAATTGAAATGATGCTTTTCATAAATTCAATATAAATATTCGTAAATAATATTACAAACTTAAGAGAGAAAATTAAATGCAATTGTCTGGATGTCGTGTATTAACTTATTTTTAAAACAAAAGAGACTGGAAAGTCTCTTTTGTCGTATTGTTATAACATTTCTTTAACAATATCAGATGCCTTCTAATGTATCGAGGAGATGTATCGTTTCGGGATCTGAGGGATGGCTCATGTGGGCATTGATGATGTAGCCTTCTCGGTCCAATAGAATAAAACGTGGAATGGCAGAGATCATGTAGGTTTTGGCAAAAGAGTAGTCAGTTCCGATATGTAATTGTATCCCGCTTAGATTTTCTTTTTTTACTTTTTTCTCCCAAACGGTTTTATCTTCATCGTAAGAGATACTCACGAAGTAGATGTTTTTATCTCGATATTTCTTTTCAAGTTTTTCTAGTGCGGGAATTTCTCGGCAGCATGGACCACACCATGTCGCCCAATTGTCGATGTATATATATTTACCTTTTAAGTCGGATAGACTTATTTCTTTGCCATTTATATCTTGACATTTGAATGACGGAGAAGGTTGACCGGGAGCGATTCGTAGCCATTTGCCGCAAAGTTCTTTGAATCTGTGTTTTTTTTCTTTATCGGTTACTTTGGCATTATAAATGACTGTTAGTTCCGGAAGATCCTTTATCCCGTTTTGTTCTATGTAGGCGTAAATAATGCGATTGGTTAGGTATTCGATAATAGCCGGCTTTTTGAAATTTTGTTCAATGTAGTGTAATTGGTTCTTGGCGTATTGTAACTGCCCGACATTATTCAAGTATGATTTCAGCATTACGATTACGTATTCGTTGATGAATTCCTGGTAAGCGGCTAAGTCTAACAGGGATTCGTCTTCCGTGAAGACTTCTCTTAATTTGGTATAAATTGCTTCGCTGGGCTTGTAATTCGCATCTAGAGTTTCGAAGGGATGGTAAAAGAAGTATTTTGGAAGTTCTCTATAAATGGTGTAAGTCAATCGATTTTTCTCCAATCGGTTGAATGTGTCATCGAATCCTTGTGCCATTAGAGTGCTGTCCATTTTTTGCCATTTTTTGTCTAGGGAAGCGATAAAATCAGCTTCATTTAATTTGAAATCGGGGGTAAATTGCGGAACGCTGTGATTCAGGTATTGGGATTTAGCGGCCCCTGCACCGTTGAATGTTGATATGATTTGCGTTCCGTCAATTCTTGCTGTAATATTGAAACTTTTTCCGGGATCTACATAGGTTAGAATATGTCTGTCGTCCATGTACATAACGGCATATCCCGGTTTGATTTTTTCTGATAGGATGAATGAGGCCGTGTTTGTAGAATCTAGGGTTATTACGTAGTTTGAATCCTTAGTCATGAGTACGACTTCCGTGTTTTGTCGGGGACCATCCATGTGAAGGTTTACAATCGTTTCCGGAGTGCGATGACATGAGGCGAGTATCATGAACAGGATGGTTATTAATGAGATTTTAATCATATTATTGTGATGTAATGTTACATGTTTATAAACCGAAATTTTTTAATAGTTCGCGATTACGCTTTTCCAAAGTTTGCCCGATTTGGATGAGTTCCTCCGCTTTCTTTTTGTTTTTCAGTTTTGCATATCCTTTGGCGATGGTTTTATAGTGATTTTCAACAACCCAATCGCTCTTTTTTTCTTCTGCTTTTTGCGATTGATATAAAAAATCAGCGTATTGTTTTATTTCGCTTTTAGAGTTTGAGTGGTCGATTAAGGCCTCGATCCATTGGGCTTTCCAGTTCATGTTATCAATAAGTCCATGTGCATCTAAATGCTTTAAAAGATTCCAAAGTTGTTTGAAGTCTTGATTTAGGTAGCAATTTGTGATTCTCGCATATGCTAAGTATTCCGGGAAGCGATTGACGGGATTTCTTAATATGGTTTCCAGTTCATTTGTTTTTTCAAGCAGGGTATGTAACGTGTCTTTATTTTCGGTTTTGAAACCGGTAGAGATGATATCGCTTAATTGATAGTAGATGTTCAAACTGAGTTGCCATTCTAGTTCATAGCGATTAAATTTTTTCGCATGGAATTTATTTAGGTTATGAAGAACAAATTGAAACTCTTTTGAGGTGGGGTCTTTGATGTGTATCCCCACGACGTCCCAGATGTCTTTATTTAATAAACTGTCCAAGGGAATATAATCTAGATATTCACGTGTGATTTGTTCCCACTTTTTGTCTTCTCCCGATTTTCCTAGAAAATCCAGATATGTTTTTATGAATTTGATTTCTCTGTTTCCTGCATTATATTCTTTTTCTAAGGATTGAAGTGTTTTCCCTTCTATGCCGTATTGTATTGCTTGCAGGATTTCTTCTGCCGGATAATACCCGACGATGCGTTGCATGACTTTCTCATCGGGTGTAATCATTAGCATCGTGGGGAATGCCGTTATTTGGTTGCGGTATTTTTTGGCAAAGTCCAAGCCGGGATCTTTTTCGACATCATATTTCACGTTGACGAATTTATCATTTAGAAATAGTCCGACGTCATCACGTGTGAATACATCTGTGGCTAACATTTTACATGGTCCGCACCAACTTGTGTAGCAATCAACGAAGATCCATTTATTTTGTTCTTTTGCTTTTTGAATAACGTTTTCCCAAGGGGTGTTGTCCATGAACTGGACTCCTTTTTCTTGTGCATGTAAAATGAACGAGAAAAATAGAATAGTTCCTAGTAAAAGTATTTTTTTAAGCATGAGTTTATTATTTACAACTGTTTAATTTTTCTTTTCCTGTAGCGATTGTTTTATTGATATTTTCTTTTTCCCAGCCTGAGGTATTTTTTTGTAATGCAAGTAAGTAATCGATACATGTTTGGAGATGTTGTTTGTTATTAGATTTTTGGATCAAATACTCTAACATGTATTCTTGGAAGATAGATCGTTTGATGAAACCGCAATTCATCAAGACGCAAAAACGTTTGTAAAGTTCATTTACATTTCCCGAGATGCGGCATTCGTTTAGTGAGAGTTCCGCGAGAGATTCTGGGAATCCTTTTATGGGATGCATTAATAGCGAACGTAATTGTTTTGCTTGTTCTTCGTAGATTTGTAGCGTATCTTTGTTTTCCGTGTTAAGACAACCGATGAGTAACATATTCACGGCAAACCCGATAGAGGAACTTAATTCCTGTTCGAGGGGGTATCGTTCTACACCCCGTTGTTCCAGGTCGTTTATATGTGCCACCGTGAAACGAAATTCTCGACTGTATGGATCTTTTACAATAATATCTTTCATGATGTTCCAAATCTCGAGGTTTAATAAACTATCTATGGGGAATCGGGAAATGTATGTTCGAGCGACTTGTTCGTATGTTTCTTTTTCGTTGGCATATTTTAATGCGACAAGATATTTTTTTATGAATGTCCAGTCCTTATTCCCTTTTTGGTATTCTTTTTCGAATGTGTAAATCGTGTTTCCTTGTAATCCTTCTTCTATTGCGGAGAGTAATTCTTCCGCAGGCATGGAGCCGACTATTTTATGAATAATTTCTCCTGTTGTATTGATAATTAACATCGTGGGATAGGCTTTGATCGCATCAGGGTATTTTTGATTGAAAGTTAGCCCTTCTTCTTTTTCCATATCGTATTTTACGTTCACGAATTTGGAATTCATGAAGTCTCCTACGATCTTTTGAGGAAAGATTTCCGTTGCCAACTGTTTGCACGGTCCACACCAAGAGGTGTAACAATCTACAAAGATAAGTTTGTTTTCTTGTTTTGCTTGTTGGAGTACATTTACCCAAGGGGTGTTTTCAAGAAAACGGGTTCCCGATTGAGCGAAAACGGACGGGAAGATTAATGTAATGAATAACCCAATAAATAAACTTTTTTTCATAGTTACGGTAATTTACAATTATATGTTTATTGAACATCTCTTACTAAGCGTACACTCATGTATCTTTTGGTTGTCATGGATTCACGTCTTACTTCGCTTTTGTTGAAAGTTAACATCCTGCACCAAGCATAACCTTCGGTCGATTCGTCGGGAGTGGAACTCCAATAAATACCGTCTACACCGAATGCCCTGGTACCGAAACCTCCCAAGCTATGAGCATATCCCCCACACTTCATGGAGAGTCCGCTCCCGTTTGCATCCTGCATGAGTAATTCCCCGATAAAATGTCCGCGCCAACCGACCTCTTGAGTTTCTTTTTCCGACATGCCTAAGTAACGTTCAAGTGATTGCCAATCTTTTTCCGAGGGTAAACGCCAGCCTTCGATATTCAAATGATTGGCTCCCGTGAAGTCATAGAGATAACCGTATTCGTGGAATACGTCTTCGGTAGAAGCATCTTCGTAAAGGACGGCATCCCCGGCTGTCGGTTTGGCTCTCATGTTTTCGGTCATCCATTCTAAATTCCCGTAACGAACCCAGTGGTATGTCGAATTATCCCGGGGATCGATCCAAGTCCCTTCCGCATCCGGACGGATAGCGGGAAGGCTGCTTTTGTCGTTGTCGGAAGAACATGCGATGCAAGATGTGTATATGAAGAATAGTATAAAAATGATATGTTTCATGATTTTTTTGTTTTAAGGTTAGTAAACGGTTATTCCATTCCGCTCTAATATTTTCACTAAAGCTTTTTGTTTTTGCAACACAATAGGCCAAGCGGCATACTTTTCTTCAAATTCTTTTTCTGTCATGGAGAAAGTTTCCATGATAAAGCCTATAATGTCATTTTCTTTCTCGTAATAAAAAAATCGGTTGTATACATTTAAGAATCCTAATTCCATTACTTCTTCATTGTAGGGATTGTATGAGCCGTAATAGGCATCTGAATATTGATAAAAATCCGTGTATTCTTTATCCTCTAAAAGGGCGTATGATTTCATGAGAATTCCTTTTAGAATTTCTCGCTTGTAGGAGTAGCGATCGGATTCGTTCATTTGTAAAACTCCGTTACATCCCACCACGGTAGCATGATAGGTTGGATAAGCCCCTGTTATTTTAGCCGGTTGAAGCCCTAGAAAAAAAACATATTCGCTAAATAAAAAATCGTCCACTAAAAGAATTGCATGGGGATAAAAGCTTGTGGGGAGCATTGATAATACTTCATTTTCTAAAAAGTTGACGGCCTGTTTCTTTTCCTCGATATCTTTTAAATAAGTAAATTCAAAAGAATGCAATATTTTTGATGTTATGTTATAATTCAAATCAAGTATGTCGCAGGTGGTGTAAGTACCTTGGGGTGTCGTAACTTCCCGCCATCCCAAAGAATCATTGAATAGTAAGTACACACCTGTAGAGGCATGAAAATTTCGTCGAATTTCCATTTCTTGTTCCGATGAAAAGTCCGGTAAATCAAATAGATTACGCTCGGTATTAGTTGGTGTGAATTCCTCATTGTCTGAGCATCCTAGGAATGCGAGCATTAAAATACAAAGTAATATAATATTTTTCATGACTTATGTTTTAAAGTAGTGATTCATAATTTCGCACGCCTCTTTCATTATTGGGCATTCCGTAATTTGAGTTTAATTCTTCTAACGGAATGGGAAGTGTCCATGCTCCGTCGTGTGGGGGTAAGGAGTATTTGCGATAGAGTGTTAGTTCATAAGAGTAACTTGTGTAGCTGTATTCGTATACAGTGTAAATGTTGGTTAATGTTTTTTCGTATGGATATAAATCGTTTACCATGTAGCGGCGTAAGTCGAACCAACGATGTCCTTCCAAGCATAATTCTTTGCGGCGTTCTTGGCGAATGGCGTTCACTAAAGACTCGCCCGAGAGATGTTCTTCTCGAGTGAATGTTTCGGGTGTCATTCGATTTTGTTTGAGTGTGTTATAAGCATTTAATGCCTCTGTTGTGTATTCTCCTCCCAAGCAAGCAGCCGCTTCGGCTAGATTTAAATAGGCTTCTGCCGAGCGAAATGCAAAATTGTCGGAGATATTGATGTTTCCTGAAGCGAAATGTGTTTTTTTGTACAAGTAATGTCCCTCTTCTAACGCCACGAAATGTTGTGCTCGCAAATCACCCGGCTCGTAACAATCGTACAGGTCTTTTGAAATTTCGAATTCTCCTTTTTTAGCAGTGATGTTGATTGGTAAATGGTTGCTTCCCATGGTGAAAATTAGTTCCGGGGATGTCTTGGTTAAAAAATCTTCTCCAGTAAAAGTGTTTAGGTTAATTAAATGCGGGCATTCTTCAAGACAGGCTTTAGCCCATGTCATGGTTTCTTTATAGTTTTGCATATATAAGTATACTCGGCTGAGTAGTAGACAGGTTGCTGAATGACCTGCCCGTATGACAGATTTCGATGGAATGTCTTTGAAGTATTTTTCGGCTGCAAGCAAATCTTTTAATACTTGTTCGTAGACGGCTTCCACGCTGGCGCGAGAGTAGGTTTTGTCTTCGATATATTCTGTTAATTTCAAGGGTACGGCTAAATCCGAGGATGCGGTAGCCGGAGAGTAGGGCTTCCCGTATAAATTGGCTAGCGTGAAATAGTAGGCTCCCCTTAGGAAATGGCTTTCTCCCTTGATGCGGTTCACGTTTTCTTGATCTGATATCGTGGTAACTTTTTGTTCGTTGATGAGGGATAAAATCAAATTTGTGATGTTGATGTAATTGTATAGATTTTGCCAATCTTGTTCTTCTTTCCACACGGTGCTATTTTCGTGATCTTTTCCGACCTCTTGCTGCCACGTGTAATATCCGAAAAGACTGTTTGGGGCCGTTGTATATCCTTGTTGGCCCGTTGTGCTGATTTGAGTCTCGTCGGCCATGTAATGAATGTATGGATAATAGATTTCTTTAGAGAAAGAAGCGTAATCGTAATCTACGTAATGACTTTTCATGTATACACTCCCGGCTAATAATTCATCGAGGTCCGAGTATGAGCGCACGTAAGCTTGATCTTGTGATTGCTCTGAGAGAAAACTATTGCAAGAGAAGCAAATGCATCCAAAGATGTTGATAATAATCGTATATAATAGTTTATTTTTCATGGTCTACGATTTAAAATGAAACATTGAGCCCAAAAGAAAATGTTGGGCGTTCTGATAATTGGATTTTCGTGAATCCTCCTTGTGTCGGGGTTTGTCCTTTTAGTTTGGAGGAGCAGAAGATGAAAGGATTACTTGCCGATAGAGACAACTCCAATCTTGTCAGTTGCCATTTTTCTAATAATTGTTTGGAAAACATGTATGTTAAACTTAGATTCGTGCATTTTAGATAGTTGGCACTTACTACACGTAAATCGCTGTAATTATACATCTCCCATTTCGAGGATGCCAATTGAGGAACTAAGTTGTTGGCAAAAACAGACCAATGGTTACTATATTCCGTGTAACCGGGATCTTTAGCGCTTATAGCGGCCGGGATGTCGGTGTATTTTTCATCACCGGGACGTTGCCAGCGATTTAGGAAGATTCGATTAATGTTTTGTTCTGCGGTAAATCGAGTTCCTTCGTACACTTGAAATAAACGGGTCTTGGCTCCCATGCTATAGGCAAAATTTATGTTTAACCGGAAGTTCCAGAAGTTCACGGTATTGTTAATACCTCCTGATAATTTTGGCTCTCGTGAGCCTGATGCTTCCAATATGGACGTGAAAACATCGTGTTTGCTTTTACCGTACAATCGTTCAGGAAACTCTTCATAATCGTCAAACAATGGCCCTCCGTTGATTGGATTTAATCCTCTGAATTTGTAGGAGTAAAATGTGTTGACTGCTTTTCCTTTTGCGATCACGGTTCCGTTTAAAAAGTTTGTCAAATCGTATTCATCCGTGGATGGGCGAGATTCGATTCGGTTGTATGACTTGGAGATAGAGGTGGAGAGCATCCAGCGAATATTGTCGGAGTGAATGGGGGATAGGGTTAAGGACACGTTATATCCTTTGTTTATAATTTTTCCGCTATTTATCGTATAGGCAGCTAAACCGTTTACTCTAGAGATGTTTTTCTCCATAAATGCGTCATTGGTTTTTTTGTAATAAACATCGGAACTGATCATCACGCGATGGTTCAAAATGGAAAATTCAATTCCCCCGTTTAAAGAGTTTGTTCGTTCCCATTTTAAATCGGGATTCGGATAAATATCGACTTCCGATACAAGTTCGTTAAAATAACTATTCATGGGAAGTTTTTTGATGATAACTTCCGGAGATTGGTTGTCTAGCATATTACCTTGATATCCATAGGAGAATTTTAATTGAAGGTAATCGAAAAAGTCTGATCCGCCAATTTGTTCCAAGGGACTGTAGGACAGGGATACGGACCATACGGGGAGTAACTTGTCGTTACTTTGTGAACCGAATTTGTTCGAACCGTCGTAACGGGCATTGGCATTGAGTGTAATCCAGTATTGATAGGAGTATGAGATACTGGCATAAGCGGATAACATGTTTGTTTGGTTATCTGTTATCGAAGCTTTGTTAGCGGCTTGCCAATTGTCATATTTCGGGTAATCGCCCACGTTAAAAACCGCAAATTGCATACCTCGGTCTGGATAATATCCTCGGTTGGTTGTCGTTGTTTCCTTGTAGTGAGTGGAGTTTGTTTCCACACCGATGGAGGCATTAATGTTATGATGCTCGTTTTTTCCCAAGTATTTGTTTATATCTAATTGTAGACGGACGGTGTAGGTTTCGTTCCGCGTGAGTGATTGTGTTAATTCGCCTCCTCCCGGTAAAGTTGTTTGTTCGGCATCGAATTCTTCCCCGTATTCTCCATATCTTAACGTGGCTGCATGGTAAGTTTTAGCGTCCCAGTAGGACTCGAGTTCCGTGTTGGATAGCGTGTAAGAGAAGGTCCCGTTCAATTTCAGCCAAGATAAAGGGGAATACAATAAATTGGCCTTCATCGTGAAACTGGAAGATTCTTGTTTGTTCCCGCTATTATTTAATTCGTTTAATATATTGAAATTATAAAGATATATAGAATAGGGCTTTTTGTAGTAATGTAGGGTACCGTCTTCGTTTTTTATAGGAATGGCACGATTGGTATTATAAGCGTAATCAATGGGTGACACTTCTTGTTGATAATATTTTTTGGTAGTTTTGTTCCCGCTTAAATCAAACAAGAGGGATAAATCATCTTTAAAGTTGATATCCAAGTTTAAAGAGGCCGTGTAACGATCGTTTTTGTTAAAACGAATGACATCGTTATCATCCGTGTAGCCTACGGATGAATAATATCTGATTTTCTCGGAACCACCGGTTATGCTAATCGTGTGTTGTGATGAGAAAGAATCTTCTCCTAGGATTTTGAACCAATCCGTGTTTTGTTTTTTCATTTGTGCCGTTTGGCGAGTAAATTCCTCATAAGTGATCAGGTTATTGTATAATTGGGAGTATAGGTATTCGTATCCCACGAGACTCATACCACTGGGAAATAAATAGTTGTCAAGCAATAGTTCTTTGGAAAATTCTATTCGTTCCTCGGAATTCATCACGTTGATATTGCGGTCGCTATAACGAGGACGTATTTTGTAGGTCCCTGTCATGTTGTAGGAAATGATCGGATCGCCGATGTGTCCCCGTTTTGTGGTGATCACGATTACCCCGTTTGCCGCTTTTGCTCCATATAGAGCGGTGGCGGATGCGTCTTTCAAAACATCAATACGTTCGATATCTTGCGGGTTTAATCCGGAGATGGCGTTCCCGATACGATTAACATAATCCGGGTCGTTTAACTCCTCCGGGGAGATATTGACCGGATCGTGCTGAATAATCCCGTCAATGACCCAAAGTGGTTCCCGGTTTCCGATTAAGGTGGAGGTTCCTCGAATACGTAATTTCGGGGCTACACCGATTTCTCCCGAGTTGGTCATGGAAATCAAGTCCGGAATTTGACCTTCCAGCATCTGGTCGATCGTAGTAATACCGGGGCGCATGATGTCTGCCGCTTTTACAGAAGTGATGGCGCTCGTGTTTTTTCGTTTGTCTACTACTTGATAACCCGTTATCACTACTTCCTCGATAGTTTGGGTATCTTCATCAAGGGTGATCGTCATCGCTTTGTTTGGCGTGGCAACGACTTCTTTGGTTTTCATTCCCACAAAAGAGAATACAAGTGTTAGTGTCTCTTGTTGCTTCACATTCAAGGTGAAATTGCCTTGTGCGTCAGTAGATACTCCGATTGTGGTGCCTTTAATCACGACGGTAACACCCGGTAGGGGAGTTCCTTGTACATCTTTAACTGTACCGGTCAGTTTTATTGTTTTATCCTCTTGTTCGGATGCTTTACTGATAACGAAAGTACTGTTGACTTCTTTGTAAATGAGTTTCGTGTTGTTCAGTAATTGTGAAAGTACATCTTTAATGTCTTTTTCAAAAAATGTGGCATCAGCGCATTTAACCTGTTTCGTGTAGTCTGCATCGTATAGCATACGGACTCCGGTCTGGTTCTTTAATTGTAGTAGCACCATGTAAAGATTCATGTTCTTCACCCTTAACGAGACTTTTTGTGAAGAAGCTTCTGCATAGAAGCAGAATAACAATACGAATAATACTGTGATTCTCATTTTTTGTAAAATTTTTTTCACCTCATGCGGACTCCTCCGCATGTTTAGTGGATTTTTTTTCATAATTTTGAATGTTAGTTGATTTATAATATTGACTGAACGTATAAAGTCCCGTGATAGGCGCCAACCAGAGCGGGGCTTTTTCGTTTATTTATTTAATTGCCTTATGATGATCTTGTGTCCATAAATGTCAAATTTTATGTTTGTTCCTGTTTCGAATAATTCCAAGAATGACTCGATCTTTGCATATTTTTCTATCGTTCCGGAGAAATGACGCTGTTTCAATTCATCCGATTCAAAATCAATTTCTATATTATACCAACGGGATAGCGTGGACATAATATCTTCAAGCGTCTCGTCTTCAAAGCAAAACAAGTTATCTTTCCATGCCGTATATTGGCGGGTATCTACTTTTTGGATAGATAACTGGTTTGTTATAGCGTCATAAACAAGGTGTTGAGAGGGGGTTAGTACCACGGAATCTCCGTTTTGCGTGTTGAAACGAACTTTTCCCTCCACGAGAGTCACTTGCGGTTTGTCCGTGTTATAATCAGATGTGCAGAATTCAGTTCCCAGCACGGTGACCTCTCCTTGAGTTAACTTCACCACGAAAGGAGCCTGCGGGTTATGGCTTACGTCAAAGTAAACCTCTCCTTTACAAGATACCATTCGATTATGCTTGTCAAAATGAGTCGGGAAGTGTAATTCTGATTCTGAATTCAACCATACTTGAGTCCCGTCCGATAGTGTCAGGTTATATTCTCCTCCTCGTGGGACACTTAATGTGTGGTATTCTATTTTTCCTTGTTTGGCTGGAATGGAATCTGGCGTAACAATTAAACCTGAGGAATCAATTTGAAGTTTACTATCTTTGACTTGGATGACTTCCCGTGATTCCCGAATATCCCGACTTGTCCCGTCTGATAATATCAAGGTGGCTTTTTTGTTCCCCGGTTCTATCTTTGTTAAGGTGGGAATTTGTGGTTTCTCCTGTAAGAAAAACAAAGAAATCATCACTATAATACTTGCAGCAACACTACTATAAGTTATCCATTGACGACGCTGGTATTTCAGGTGTCGTAATTCTCGGAATGCTTTATCCGCATCATATTTCAAGGCTTTCTCTGATTCTTTGACAAGAGAGTCCCAGTTTTCATATTTGCCTGTCAAGGCATGATCTTCCTCCGGTGTTGACCGGTTGGAATCTTTTTCATCTCGCAGTAAAATCTTCTTTAGAAATTTTCCGGCAATTTCGTCTATTTCATCCCAATGAGCCATAGCAAGTATTTAATTTTCCTAATAAACACCGCGGGATGAAAAACGGGTAACAAAAATGACGAAAAAATTAAAATAAATGTGGGAAGGATACCACGAGTAAAATACTCCAACACTCGCCGAGTTCTTTCCGGATTGCGGAATAAGCTCTTTTCTTTTGCATTTTAACTGCGTTTTCCGATACGTTTAGGATTTGGGCAATTTCTTTTACTTTCTTCCTCTCGATGCTCAGTTGCATGATTTTTTGTTGTTGAGGGGATAATCGAGTTAAAATAGATCGAAATTTATGCAATAGCTCTTCTTCGATGGCCATGTCTACTGCCTCTTCTTCCATTTGAGTCTCTTGCATGGTATCCCAAAAACTCAAATGTAATTTATTTGCGCGGGTCTGATCGCGTAAGTTATTTAATGAGCGAGTGTAAACTGCCTTGTAAAGCCAACTTGTGAGAGTTTTTAGGTTAGTAAATGAGACCGAAGAATCCCACAAGGAGATGAGACTCTCCTGTACGATGTCTTCTACATTAATCTCGTTACGTGTTATTTGGGCAGCATAATTGCATAATGCCGGGTAGTAATTACGGTATAATTTTTTCCAAGCAATTTCTTTTTTCGTGTTTATATCCGATATGAATCTAAGCTCATCATCGTGCATGGAAAATCATTTAAAGGTTAAATTACTTTTTCGATGCGAAAAACTTCCGGTGGAAAAGTAACAGGATGAACACGCCTATGGTAATATAGGAGTCAGCCAAGTTGAATACCGGGCGGAAGAACACGAAGAAATCACCTCCCCAGATGGGAATCCATTGGGGCAGAAAACCTTCGTAAAGCGGGAAGTAGAGCATATCTACCACCTTGCCATGCAGGAACGACGAATATCCTCCCCCGTGCGGAAACAGGGTTGCAACTTGTGAATAACTATCGCTAAAGATCATCCCGTAGAATGCGCTGTCGATGATGTTACCCACTGCCCCGCAGAAAATAAGGCCAAAAGAGAGGATTACCCCCATGGGGGCTTTTTCTTTGATGAGACGTCCCAAGTACCAAGCGATACCCCCCACGGCGATTAAGCGGAATACACTTAAAACGGTTTTTCCCCACTTGCCTCCCCCGAGTTCCATCCCGAAGGCCATCCCGTTGTTTTCAATAAAATGAATTTTGAACCAGTCTCCGAAGACACTGAATTCATCCCCGATCATCATGTGGGTCTTGATCCAGATTTTAACAACTTGATCAATGACTAATAGGGCAATAATAAAAATAATAAGTTTTTTCCGCGTACTCATCTGTGTGATAAAATTTAAAGCGACTCTTAATCGCTTTTGCGATTAAGAGTCTTGTCCCATTTTGGCATCCATACTCAATGTTGCATGAGGTACGGCGCGTAATCTTTCTTTAGAGATCAGTTTCCCGGTTACCCGGCAGATCCCGTAAGTTTTATTTTCAATTCGTACTAACGCAGCCTCTAGGTGAGCAATAAATTTTGCCTGCCTTTGTGCCAGCCGACCGGCCTCCTCTTTGGAAAGAACAGATGCTCCCTCTTCCAATACTTTAAAAGTGGGAGACGTATCGGCAATGTCATTCCCGTCGCTGCCGGAGATCGAGGCTTTCAGCACCTCGTAATCTCTTTTCGCCTTTTCGAGTTTTTCAAGAATCAATTCTTTGAATTCCTGCAACTCTTCATCCGAATATCTAGTTTTCTCGGCCATAGTTGTAAAGTTTTTGTCTAAGTTAATAAAAAATCCGCTATGTAATCTTTCCCGTGGAAAAATATCCACTTTTACTTGTAACAAGGGGAAGAGGTTACATTTTCTGGATCTTAATAAACGTTTGTATGTCGTCGATTTCGATGGGTTGGGCACCGTCCTCGGCTTTATCTATTAACGTAACGTTTTCTGCCAGAACTTGGCTGGCGATGTACGCCTTGAAGTTCTCGACCGCTTCATTGATCTCTTTATGTTTCCCGATGTAAAGATCAATTTTGTCTGTCACGTTGAAATCACTCTCTTTTCTCAAGTTCTGGATTCGGTTGATCAACTCCCGGGCGATACCTTCTTCACGTAATTCCTTCGTGATATTGATGTCCAAGGCAACCGTGAGACGTCCCTCGTTAGCTACTAACCAGCCCGGAATGTCTTCCGACAGAATCTCCACGTCTTCCAGCGTCAGTTCCAGTGTTTCCGTTCCCACTTCAAGGGAATAAGTTCCTTGTTTTTCGAAATTGTAAATATCATTCTGGTTCATTTCGGCCACGAGAGCGGAAATTTGTTTCATGTATTTACCGTATTTCGGTCCTAAGGTCTTGAAGTTCGGTTTAATCTTCTTTACCAAGATACCTGCCGTGTCGGTGATGTATTCGATCTCCTTCACGTTGACTTCCGACAGGATGATGTTCTTCACGGCATCCAGTTGGGTCGTCATCTCGTCATTCAAGATCGGGATCAACAGCTTGCACAGCGGTTGTCTTACCCGGATTTGAACTTTGCGTCTCAGTCCAAGTACCATGGAAGATATTTGTTGAGCCATGTTCATCCGTTCCTCCAGTTGCTTGTCGATCATTGATGCGTCAGCCACCGGGAAATCTACTAGATGAACGTCCGTCGTGTATCGTCCCGTAACCTTGTTCAAGTCCGTGAACAGGCGGTCCATATAGAACGGCGCGATGGGCGAGGACAAGATTGCCACGGTCTCCAAGCAAGTATATAACGTTTGGTAAGCTGACAGTTTATCGGTGGTTTGCTCGCCACCCCAGTAACGTTTACGGGAGAGACGCACGTACCAGTTCGACAGGTTCTCGATCACGAAATCCTGTATTGCCCGTCCGGCCCGTGTCGGTTCGTATTTCTCGTAAGCCTCGGTGACCTCTTTAATCAAGCTGTTCAATAGAGAAAGAATCCAGCGATCGATCTCCGGTCTCTCGTTAAACGGAACTTCTGCCTCTGCATACGTGAACTTGTCTATATTGGCATACAAGGCGAAGAAACTGTACGTGTTATACAGAGTCCCGAAGAACTTACGTTTCACTTCTTCCACCCCGGCGATGTCGAATTTCAAGTTATCCCACGGTTGAGAGTTCGTGATCATGTACCAACGCAAGGGATCTGATCCTTGTTTCTCGATCGTGTCAAAAGGATCAACGGCATTGCCCAAACGTTTGGACATTTTGTTTCCCTTGGCATCAAGCACCAGTCCGTTGGATATGATATTCTTGAATGCCACGGAATCGAACACCATGGTCGCGATAGCGTGTAGCGTGAAGAACCAACCGCGGGTCTGGTCCACTCCTTCGGCGATAAAGTCTGCCGGGAAATTTGTCCGGTTATCGATCAATTCTTTGTTCTCGAACGGGTAATGTACCTGCGCGTAAGGCATGGCTCCCGAATCGAACCACACGTCGATCAGGTCTTTCTCCCGGTACATCGGTTGTCCGGTGGGAGAAACCAGTATAATGTCATCCACGTACGGGCGGTGCAGGTCGATTTTCTCGTAATTCTCTTTCGAGTAGTCTCCCACCTTGAAATCTTTGAAGGGGTTCTCCTTCATGATTCCTGCCTGTATTGCTTTTTCAGTTTCTTCAACTAATTCTTTCACCGAACCGATACATTTTTTCTCTGTCCCGTCCTCGCTGACCCATATCGGTAGGGGAGTTCCCCAGTAGCGGGAACGCGAGAGGTTCCAATCCACTAGATTCTCCAACCATTTCCCGAAACGGCCTTCGCCCGTGCTGGCGGGTTTCCAGTTGATGGTCTTGTTCAGCTCGATCATGCGATCCCGAACGGCTGTCGTTTTGATGAACCAAGAATCCAACGGATAATAAAGTACCGGTTTGTCGGTTCTCCAGCAATGCGGGTAATTATGTTCGTGTTTTTCGACCTTGAACGCTTTGTTCTCCCGTTTTAACAGGATACTTAAATCGATGTCGAGAGTCGTGTCGTTTTCGGTTAAATTTGGATCGTAAGCGTTTTTCACGAATCGTCCTGCAAATTCCCCGTACAGGTCAGTGTTGACGTTATTTTTCAAGTATTCCGGGTCAATGTCTTCCATCCGGAACAAGCGTCCCCGTTTGTCCACCATGGGTTGCTTGCTGCCTTCCTTGTCAATTAATTGCAAGGGGGCTATGCCCGCCACTTTGGCCACCCGGTCGTCATCGGCTCCGAAAGTCGGGGCAATATGTACGATCCCGGTACCGTCTTCCGTGGTAACGTAATCACCGAGGATAACGCGGAATGCATCACCCATGGGTTGCATCCAAGGTAAAAGTTGCTCGTAACGTATGCCTTCCAACTCCGGACCTTTATATTCGGCCACGATCTGGTAAGGGATCAATTTATCTCCTTCCTTGTAGTCTTCCAAGGTGATGCCTTCAGCTTTTTTGTTGAAGTACGCGCTGAAACGATCTTTCGCCATGATAATAGTTACCGGGCGGAAAGTATAGGGGTTATAAGTTTTCACTTCCAAGTACGTGATGTTCGGACCCACGGCCAATGCCGTGTTGGAAGGTAACGTCCAAGGCGTGGTTGTCCACGCGGTGAAATATACTTCATCGCTGAAAGCAAACAATTTTTCCGATTTTTCGTCCCGGATCACTTTAAATTGAGCCACGCACGTCGTGTCCTTCACGTCCCGGTAACATCCCGGTTGGTTCAACTCGTGCGTGCTTAATCCTGTTCCGGCAGCGGGGGAATAGGGTTGTATGGTGTACCCTTTGTACAGGAAACCTTTCTCATACAATTGTTTCAACAAATACCATAAGGTTTCGATGTAACGGTTGTCGTAGGTGATGTACGGGTTGCTCATATCTACCCAGTAACCCATCTTGTTCGTCAAATCTTCCCATTCACGGGTGAATTTCATGACGTCGGAACGACATTCTTTGTTGTAGTCGGCCACGGAAATCGTTTTCCCGATATTTTCTTTCGTGATACCGAGTTTCTTTTCAACCCCCAATTCAACGGGTAACCCGTGTGTATCCCAACCGGCTTTTCGCTCGACGAGAAATCCTTGTAAAGTTTTGTATCTGCAAATAATATCTTTAATCGTCCTAGCCATTACGTGGTGAATACCTGGCATCCCGTTTGCCGAAGGGGGACCTTCGAAAAAGACAAACGAGGGGTGCCCCTCTCTATTCTTCAAGCTTTGCTCGAAGGTATTGTTTGATTCCCACTCTTTCAAGACATCCTTGTTTACCTGAGAGAGATCCAAACCTTTGTACTCTTGGAATTTTTTGTCCATCGTGACTCCTGATTTTAAGATATTACTTATTTGCACATTTAAAAAATCAAGTTGCAAATATACCATTTATTTGTGAAACTGGAAATCCTCTTCTTTTTTTCGTGCATTCATTCTTTTAGAAGGAGATAAAAGACGTTTAGGAGTGGAGGTCATGATTTGCTGCCGTTTTTCTAAATCACTTCAGGATGAATAGAGTAGCAATACATGACGTGTTACGGATAAAGTAATTTTAATATCCTATTAAAATTCTAATAGAACGCTATTATATATAGCGATTTAATAGGGATTTAATAGCGTTCTAATAGCGCTTTATATGAAAGAGATCCGTTATTGATGAGGATATGATAATGGATTATGGTATTAAATTTTCGGGTCAACGGTTTGTTGTCCTGTAATATACCTTCTCATGTCGGATTTTTCACCCGACATGAGAAGTATGATTCGTTTTTCTTTGAACTAAACTACGGAACTTGTGGTTGGCCTCCCGGCAGGAATTGGAAAATTAACGTGGGGAGTTGCTGTTTCGTGTTCTGCCCGATCTGGATGAGCGGTCTGAAATAATCCGGATATTTTTTGACCATGGGGTACACGGTGACATACCCGTGGCGGAACCAGCGGTCGATGATCACGTGAGAGATTTTTTGTTCTTGGAATCGTTTGAATAGGTCGTCCTCTTTGGCATATTGGGGAAAAGACGTCGATTTTCTACCGCCTGAAAAGAGGTAAAAAAGTTCCGGTTTCCGGCAGGCGATGCGGGCTTCTTCGGGCAGATTCTTTTTACACCAGTTGACAGCATAGATGTATTCCACGAAGGCGGCATCGGCAATTTTTTCATTCCATTGCTTGTATGTGGCAAAATTTCGTTGCGGTTTCAAGGCTTTCGCGTAGTGCGGGAACATGAAGAACACGAGGAACACGATCAGGCCTCCTGCAGGAATCACGTGTTGGTATTTACCAAATGAAAGTTTTTTGGTGATCGTGTTCATGATTTCGAGGCAACCGTTCAGGAACAGGAATATGAAAAGGGGAATAATTCCGATAAAATAGCGGTGTCCGGCGTATTGTTCCGGCCAGATCATGAGTACGGCCATCGTGATGCCGATGTACAGGAACAGGAGTAATTGCATTTTTTTTAGCGTGGTTAATCCGATAAGGACGACGATAAGGATACAAATTCCCTCGATCAGTCTTGAAGTGGTTACTTTTTCATCGAATCCGGGATCATCGGAAATGATGGCGGTGGGAATCCATTTGCCCACGTAGCTGACTAGGTTGTTTTCGATACGTTCTGTCCAGTCCGAGAAAGTGGCCATGGTTTCACCCTTGGGTTTCTTTTTGAAATCATGGAGATAGTCACTACTCGTGACTCCAATGCTTTTATTCCGTATGTCCCAAGCTGTTTTTGCCCCTGCAAAGGATGCGATGACCACGCATAAGATAATGAGGTGGCTGAACAGGACCCGTTTGTTGTCGGCCTGTATGGTTATCTCGTCGTTTTTACGCTTGCTTTTGAGGAACGTGAGGATTTTTTGGGTACAAAGAATACCGAGGTAAATTATTATTGCCAGAATGATGGATGTCCCCATGGTCCGGACAAAATAGATGTAATTCAGCGCGATAATCATCAGAATGAAATAAATGATCTGGGAACGGGGGCGCTTTTTATAGAACAGGTGGTCCATATCGATCAGCGAGATCAGGTACAGGACACTCAGCGTGAGGAAGGTAAATAACATTTCGCTCATGACAATCGTGGAGTAACGTAGTAATGCCTGTTGCATACAGCATAACAGGCAGGTTGACAGGGCGACGAATAAATTCCCCGAAATTCTTTTTAGGAGGAAAAAAAGGATGAGGATGGACAACCCGAATAAGATGCCGTTTGCTATCTTTAGAGCCGTGTAGGAATGGGTGAAAAGTAAAATTCCGGCGTTAAACAAGGGGTAACCCGGAGGGAAATGGGAATGAGGGGTTTCTTCCAGAAACATGATGTTCGTGTAGCCCTTCCCGGCAGCAATGGCTCTTCCTAGGGCATAATAGTAAACGTTATCCCCGTTCAGATCCGGTTTGAAATCAAATATTTCCAGATAATTCACAATGAATACGTACCCGATGATCGCGAGGCAAAGATAAATCCATGTAGTCGGTTTTATTTTATTAAAAATTCCCATACGAAAATTATTCTTTAAATTAAAAACGATATTTTATTAGGGTCCAGATGCCAATGACCCCGTCTTTCCAGTTTATTTTTTTACCCTCGTCAATGCTCCGGGGGTAATAGTGGATTGGTAATTCCTTTATTTTGTATCCCTTGCGACAAACTTTGGCTGTTACTTCCGGACAAAATTCGAATCCGGTGCATTTTAACGGGATGGATTTAAGTAGTGCGGTATCGAACATTTTGTAACAGGTCGGTTCGTCCGTCAAGTGTTGCCCGTACAGGATGTTCGTGATGATGGATAATAGCCTGCCACCGAAATAGAATCGCTGGTAGGAGTGTTTGTTCGCTTTGTTTAGAAAGCGGGACCCGTAGATGACTTTCCCGTCGTGTTCGATCATCCATGTCAGTAACGGGTTAAAGTCTTCCGGTTCGTATTCAAGGTCCGCATCCTGTATGACGGTCCACTCCCCGCTGGCCTTTTGAATCCCGACCCGCAGAGCCGCTCCTTTGCCTTGGTTGTAAGGTTGGTTGTGGTATTGAAGGGGGCAATCGGGATACGTTTCCATGAAACGCTGAATTTCGGCCTCCGTTTCGTCTTTCGAACAGTCGTTTATAACGATAATTTCTTTTTGGATATTTTCAACTAGTCGTGTGTGGTGAACTTTTTCCAGTAACGTGAAAAGAGTTCGGGCTTCGTTATAGGCGGGAATGATGATGGACAGCGTTTTATGTTTCATGCCGCGGGAGTTATTGTAATACATGATTCCTTAGCACGAACTGGGCGGTCGTGCGGCTACGTTGCTCGACTAGCGAGGGGGTATCCCCGATGATCTCCCGGATGATTTCCTCGTTGTAATGGCGGATCGTGATGAGTTTCACGTCTTGGTTGTAGCGTACCTCGAATTCTTCCCGGAGTTGATCCAGAAATTCGTTAAACACGGCGCTGTTGCAATCCACGCAGAAAGAGAAGCTGATGGCGGAGTTTTGCATCAGGTTCAGTTTCAATTTATATTGGGCCAGCACGGCGAATATGTGGCTTAATTTTTCTTCCGCGATAAAAGAGAAATCTCTCGGGGTGAGGGTCAACAAGCATTGATTTTCTTTGTTAATGTAGATGGGGGGTAACTTTAGATGCTCGTCAATCTCTTGTATCACGGTTCCCTCGGATTCCGGGTGCAGGAAGGATTTCACGTAGAGGGGGATTTGTTTGTTCTGGATCGGTTTTATGGTTTTCGGATGAATGACTTTTGCCCCGAAATGGGACAGCTCGATGGCCTCTTTGTAGGACATCCGGCTGATCACTTGTGCTTTTTCATATTCTTTCGGGTCGGCATTCATCACTCCCGGCACGTCTTTCCAGATCGTCACGTTCTCGGCATTTAGCAAGTTAGCCAAAAGGGCGGCCGTGTAATCCGATCCTTCCCGTCCTAGCGTGGTGGTTTGGTTGGTACGGGTTCCGGCGATAAAGCCTTGGGTGACGAACGTGGACGATGTGTTGAAATCAAATGCTTCTTTGCAAAGTTGTTCGGAAAGTTCCAAGTCTATGTTCGCATTACGATAGTTTTGGTCGGTTTTGAGAAATTTCCGAATGTCAATGAATTGATTCTCGATTCCCTCCATTTCCATGTAATCGGAAATGATGGTCGTGGAGATCAGTTCCCCGAAACAGATGATGCGATCGTATTCGTAATCATAGCATAGTGATGATTCGCTTGCCAGTATGTTTTCTAGGTTTATAAATAATTCTTCTAGGTGCTTGTAGACCGGGGCATTCAAAGGGAACAACGAGGTCACGATATTTAGATGAAAGTCTTTTAATTCTTTCATGATGGCGGGGACTTTCGAGTCCCGGTGGAAATAGGCGTTGCATAATGTTTCTAGCAAATTAGTCGTTTTTCCCATAGCTGAAACGACCACGATAAGTTGTCCCTGCTGTTGATGAACAATTGAAGAGAGATTTTTTACCCCTGCTGCATCTTTCACGGATGCTCCCCCGAATTTAAAAACTTTCATTTAGGTACTGATTAAAAAGTAACACGAAACAAAAGTAAATTTTAAATTGTAAAATGCAAAATAAGGCGTTAAAGACGGAGAATATAAAATCATAAAATATCTACCTATTCGATAGAAATTAATATCTTTGTAAAAATTGTCAATATCATGAACGATGAAAGAAATAAATAGACTTATAGTTGTGTTCGTAGGGCAGAAATGTACTGGCAAATGGTTGGCAAAATGTTAGGTAAGAATGAAGTTGCAGATGATGTAACGGGAAGGACTGATAGTAGGAGATGGACTTATAAAAGTAACGATTATGGATATGAATACATTATTCCAAAATGGCGCACGTTGGCTGCGTGCTGATTTTCATTTACATACGAAAGCAGATAAAGAGTTTAAATACACGGGGGCAGAAAGTGATTTTGTGAACGCTTATGTAAATAAACTTGTGGAACAGGGTATTGGAATTGGTGTAATAACCAATCATAATAAGTTTGATAAGAATGAGTTTATTGTTCTTAAAAAGAAAGCATTGGAGCGAGGGGTTGGATTGTTCCCGGGAGTAGAGTTTTCATTGAAGGAAGGTATTCATGTGCTGATAGTATTTGATGATGCTTGGTATAAAGGAAATACAGATAATATTAATGAGTTTTTGAGAACTGCATTCTATGGTGTTCCAAATTACGACACGCCACCTTATCCAAATTCTACTTGCGATTTGATTACTACGGTTAAGAGGCTTGATGAGATTGGGCATAACTATTTTATCGTTTTGGCTCACGTAGATGCCACGAATGGCCTAAATAACGTGCTTCAAGGACGAACACGAGAAGCCTTTATTCAGCATGATTCGTTTTCTAAAGTGTTAGCAATACAAAAAAGTTGTAATAAAGAGAAATACGATTCATTGTGTCTGTTTGCAAGAAAAGAGATTGCTTGTGTTGAAGGTTCGGATAACGCACAAAAAGGAGTTGATGGCATTGGAGAGGGACGTGTTACATATATTAAGATTGGAGATTTTAATTTTGAAGCTCTTCAATACGCTTTAATTGATCACAAAAACCGTGTAACTCCTAAGGAGAGTCCTAAAATACAAAATTCATGGATAAAATCAATTTCATTCCAAGGAGGATTACTGGATGGAAAATCTATTTGTTTTTCCCCCGAATTGAACAATCTTATTGGAATTAGGGGTAGCGGAAAATCTTCAATTTTAGAAATATTACGTTATGCTCTAAATTTACCTTTAGGTTCTCAATCTGTTGATTCGAGTTATAAAAATGATTTGATTACTCATGTACTCAAAAGTGGAGGAAAGGTTACTGTTGAATTGGTGAACAGACAGGGAACAACGTATCGTATAGAAAGAATTTATGGTCAGAACGAGGATATATATCAAGATGATGACCTTCAGCAGGGAATAACCTTAGATGCAATTCTTCAACGTCCGGTTTATTTCGGGCAAAAGGATTTATCAAATAAGAATGCTGATTTCGAAAATGATTTGGTAAATAAACTTATCGGGGGTAGGTTGAATGATATTCAGAAGAAGATAGAACTTCAAAAGCAAGAGATACAACGAATTGTTTTTTCTTTGAAAGAGTATAATAACCTTTCGCAATTAAGAAAAGAAACCGAAGTGGTTAAAAATAATTCTGAACACAAGTTGAAATTATTCGAGGAAAAAGGTGTTTCTGGAAAATTACAAAAACAAACTAATTTTGAAGCAGATATTAGCAAGATTAATAATTATATATCGGGTATAAATAATTATATATTAGATTTGATATCCTTACTTCAAAATCACGAACATCTGATGAGGCCTATTTCTTTATCGCTTGTAAATCAAGATGTATTAGATGTAATAACTCAACAACAGGAAAGACTGAAAGAAGAGATTAACAGGTTGAAGGGTGTGTTGGATAATTCCCAAAAGATAAAAGTACGATTTGAGATTATCCTCTCTATGCTTAAAGAAAAAAGAGATGCTTTAAAGGAGGAGTTCGCCCAAATCAAAAGAGAGATAAATATTCCTGAACTGAACCCGGATGATTTTATTAAAATCAATAGGGAATTGGAAACATCCAAATTGAAGTTATTAGAGATTGACAAATCAGAAACGAAAAGAAAAGATTTGTTGAAGGGGTTGTTTCAGGCTTGCGTGTGTTTAGATTCTTTATGGCATGAAGAATTTCTGACCTTACAGAAAGAGGTCGATAAAATTAACCATAGTGGAACAAAATTGTCAATTGAGATTAGTTACAAGGGGCGAAAAGATAAATTTTTAGCTAAATTGCAGGAGTTGTGTAAAGGCTCGGGGATTAGGGTAACAACTTATGAATCTATAGCTGATTCTTATGCGGATTTCGTTGATATGTGGAAAAATAAATTCGCTCAATTATCGGGTATATTGAACGAAAATCAGTTCGTTGATTTTAAGAAAAGGTTCTACGATAACCTTTTCGACTTGATAACTTTCAAAGTAGAGAATAGATTGACTATAAAGTTTGAAGGTAAACCATTAAAAGATCACTCTTTAGGACAGAGAGCTTCTGCGTTAATTCTTTTCCTATTGACGCAAAAAGAGAACGATATTTTGATCATTGACCAACCTGAAGATGATTTGGATAATCAAACCATTTATTTGGATGTAATTCATGAGATTATGAAGTTGAAAGGTGAAATGCAGTTTATATTTGCAACTCACAATGCTAATATCCCCGTATTAGGAGATAGTGAAATGGTGGTGGCATGTGAGTATATGGACGGGAAAGAGATAAAATTGGAAAAAGGAGGTATTGACCGTCAATCTATACAGAAGAAAATAATTAATATTATGGAGGGGGGGCAGGAGGCTTTTAATATTAGACGTGAAATTTACAAGATATGGGAGGTTGCAAACTTATGAATGCAGTTGAATTGTTAAGTATAATTGGCACTGGCGAAACAAGCACGGTGCAGTTTAAGGAACTTCTTCCACATAGAGATAGTATTGCTCAAGAAATTGTTGCCATGTCAAATTCTTTAGGAGGTGTTATCCTTTTGGGAGTAGAAGATGTTACAGGTGAAATAAAAGGATTGTCTGCCCCGCTCATAGAGGAATACGATAAAACCGTTTCCCAAATTGCAGATAATATAAAGCCTATCGTTTATATTACGACAGAGGTTGTCAAGGTTGATGTGGAACAATCCGAGAAAAATATTTTAATTATGCATGTTCAGGAAGGTATCAATAAACCCTATAAAACAGCGAAGGGAGAAATTTATGTCAAACAAGGATCTAATAAACGTTTGTTGACGGATAATGCGGAAATAATGCGTTTGTTCCAGAATAGCGGAAATCTATTGGCTGACGAAATGGAAGTATACGGGACAAGTATTGATGATATAAATAAAGAAGCCTTTTCTGGTTATTTCAAAAAAGAATTTGGACAGACTTTTGAAGAAAAGGGATTGACATACGAGGAGGCATTAAGAGCTAAAAGGGTATTACGAAATGAACAAATATCATTAGCCGGACTTTTGTTTTTTGGGAATGATCCTCAAAGTGTAAAACCTGCATTTACGATTAAAGCCGTAGCTTTTATAGGAAATGATATTTCGGGGACTTTGTATCGAAGCAAACCGGCTGATTTTCGAGGAACTATTCCTCAATTATTCAACGAAGTTATGGGTTTTTTTAGAACAAATCTCAAGTATTTACAGACAGGAAAAGAGTTTAATACAACAGGAGTGTTAGAAATATCTGAAATAGCATTAACGGAACTTGTTCAAAACGCACTGGTTCACAGGGATTATTTTAAGAATGCGCCAATACGTGTATTCATTTTTGACAATAGGGTTGAAATAATAAGTCCCGGGAAATTACCTAATAGTTTAACTGTGGAAGATATAAAATATGGCAACCCTGTTATTAGGAATAACCAATTAGTTGCATTTAGTTCACGTACGATGCCATTTAGCGGGCTTGGTTCAGGGATAAAAAGAGCGTTGGCGGAGCAACCTGATATAGAATTAATCAATGATGTTGACGGTGAGCAATTTATTGTGAAAATTCCTAGGCCGGTAGAAAAGTAGTCTGGTGAGCCTTTTGTTTTAAAAACAATACCAAAAGTAAATTTTTTGATTTAATCACAATCGGGGAATCTCCTGATTGTGATTTATTAGTTTAAGTATTATACAAATGTACGAAAAAAGTGGAATGAATCTATTTTAATGAAATGTGGTGATAAAATAATTATAAATGAAACAATGTAGCTATTTTTTAATATATTTACAAGCGATCTCACCTGTTAGGAATGGCGTGTTATGGTATTAATTATAAAAATTGGAATGATGAAAAAAAGCTGGTTGTTGTATTTTATGGGCTTGATAGCTCTTTGCGGGTGTAGTCGTATGATCACGAAAGAATCGGAAGAGAAGGAAATTTGTTTTCAAGTGGATATTCTCAAGATGCAAGAAGTCAACATGATTGGGTCGAGGGCGGGACTTAATGTAGGGGATAAGGTGGGATTGTATATCGTGGAACAAGAAAGGGAAGAGCTTTGTTTGCCGGCAAACGAGGATTTTTACCTGATGAATAGTGAGGCGGATGGTAGTTTGAGTTTTGCAGACGGAGAGAAACACGTGTACCCGGATAACCCGATAAATATATATGGATTTTATTGTAAAGGGATGGAGAGCGGCCCGGAGAATCTTTTGGCTGTTCCGGTTTCCATTCCCAACGTTCAGGAGACAGAGGAAGCTCTGTTGTCTTCTGATTTCCTTTACGTGAAATCGGAAGAACGTTATCGGGGGGTGGAAAAAGTTATTACATTGAATTTTTGCCATCAGTTTGCTAAAATGAAATTTCATTTCAAAACGGATACCCCGGAGACGGTTGATCTGAATAAAATAACGGACTTTAAAGTTGTAAATGTTATTCAGGAGGGAAATTTCAATATTGCCACGGGTGAATTGACGTTAGGTAATGCCGTTGACGATATAGAGGCACGGGTGGCAGAAGATTTTGAAGTAATTGTTTTGCCTCAAAAAATTGAGGGGAATAGGGTTTTGTTTCATTTCTTGCTGGGCGGGGAGGAAAAGTCATACACTGTCCCGAATGAAGGGATGTCATTGGAGAAGGGGAAATTATATAAGTGTAATATTTTAGTAAATCGATATCCGGGGGTGGGAGATAAGGATGTGGTGGTTAGCATTCAGGTTGAAGATTGGGACGAGTCGGAGCCACCAATTGATGTCGTGATTGAAGATGGGCAGAACGTGGTGGTAACGTTAACGGATGTTTCAAATGGGGTGGTGGTTGATCGAGCGGATTTGTATTTGTCTTCTGAACATCACGACCGAGAAGTGCGGAATGTTCCCGTGGCGAATAATAAGATGGAATTTGTGTTTCCACGAGAGATTGAAGGTGGAACTTTACGATTAAATAAAGCTCACTTCCATACAGTGACGGGAGATGAGTTTGATTATTATTTTAAAGATAAGGAGTTGCTAGGAGATAATTTAGACGAGTTGTCTTTGGTGGCCCCGAAGGTCGGGGATGCTTGGGGAGATGGGGTGATTTTTGCGGTGGGGAAAGTGACGGGATATGATGAAAATGCATCTTCTTTCGTGACGGATGTAAAAGGAATAAATGCTTATCGGGGCCGGATGGTGTCAAGTAAGGCGTTAGGGAAATTGGCTTGGTGTAAAAGTGGTGCAAAAGGGGAAAAAGTTTCTGTTGGAGCCAATGATAAAAATAGTGGTAGTGCAAACTTGACTGCGTTAAAGAATTTTCTAATAGATAGTGATAAATTGGAAAATTATCCGGCCTTTAAAGCTTGTGTGGATTTGGGAGAGGGATGGTATTTTCCGGCATATAATGAAATTAAGTATATTGTTACGAATAAAGATATGCTAAATGTCAAAATTGAGGAGCAATTAGGAGATCTAATATCTCTTGTTGAATTATATGGGAGTTCTACAGAGAAGGAAGGCGAACCTACGCACTATATTGGTCCTGATAAAATAGGGAAAACGGTATATCCATATACTAAAATGAGTCAGGCAAAAGTCCGAGCCGTTCGTGCCTACTGATGAAACTTCTCGTGATGGATTGACGTAATGCTTTAAGATGAACTTGAGTATCAATATGGATACGTCATAATGTTGATGGGAAACGCTTTATCTTCGTGATGAGGGGTATACGGCGGAGAGAAGATTGATGTTTCGTCATCGATTGCAGGCCTCTCCGTGAATTTAGGCTATACGCGTAAGGATTTGAAAGGAAGAAGCGGAATAAAACCCGTAAACCTTTTAAATTAAAGATTATAACTTTATATTTGCAAAAAAATTAAAACACATAACCATGATAATGCATAAAGTTACAACTTTAAATCAATTTATTATTGAACGGCAAGCCGAGATTCCCGGGGCTACCGGAGAATTTTCACGACTTTTGCACCACATAGGTATCGCTGCCAAAAAGGTTCACCGGGAGGTTAATAAGGCTGGTTTGGTAGATATACTTGGAAAGGTGGGTTCAATCAACGTGCAAGGAGAGGACCAACAGAAGTTGGATGTCTATGCCGACAAAACTTTTATGGATGAGTTGAGGGCGAGTGGCGAGTGTTGTGGGGTGGCTACTGAAGAAAATCAGGACATCGTGGTTTTCGAGGAAGGATTAAGTAAGGACGGAAAGTACATCATTTGTATGGACCCGCTGGATGGATCGTCAAATATTGACGTGAATGTTTCCGTGGGTACGATTTTTTCTATTTATAAACGTATTTCTCCTATCGGGGAACCGCTCGTGATGGACGATTTCTTCCAGCCCGGAACGGAACAGGTGGCTGCCGGTTATGTGATTTACGGGTCATCAACCATGTTGGTGTATACTTCCGGTAACGGGGTGAATGGTTTCACGCTGGATACTTCTATCGGGGAGTTCTGTTTGTCTCACCCGAATATGCAGACACCGGAAAGCGGAAAGATATATTCTATCAACGAGGGTAATTACGTGAATTTCCCCGTGGGTGTGAAAAAATTCATCAAGTATTGTCAGGAGAAAGATGAGGCAACGAACCGGCCGTACACGTCCCGTTATATCGGGTCTTTGGTGGCCGATTTCCACCGAAATATGTTGAAAGGTGGGGTATTCTTATATCCGCAGACAAGTTCTCACCCGACAGGAAAGTTGAGATTGTTGTACGAGTGTAACCCGATGGCGTTTATCGCCGAACAATCCGGAGGGTTGGCCACGGACGGGGAGCAACGAATCTTGGAGATAAAGCCGGAGGCTCTCCACCAGCGGGTGCCGTTGTACACGGGCTCGAAGAAGATGGTACAGAAAGTGCAGGAGTTTCTGACATTCTTCAATAATATCTAAGAATAAAAACTTCAAATGGATGATTGTAACAGCGATCATCCATTTGAAATTAAAGAGGAAGTTAAAAATAAATCGAAATATATGATAGCAAAACAATTAATTGAGCCAAAGAGCATTGTGGTTGTGGGTGGTTCTGACGACATTCATAAGCCCGGGGGGACCGTGTTGCGGAATTTACAAGACGGGAACTTCAAAGGTTCGCTTTACGTGGTGAACCCGAAGATGGATGAAGTGCAGGGAATTAAAGCGTATCGTGACGTGAAGGATCTTCCGGAGGTGGATTGTGCTATTTTAGCGATTGCTGCTAAATTCTGCCCGTCAACCGTGGAGGTACTTGCTAAACAGAAGAACACGAAGGCATTTATTATCCTTTCTGCCGGGTTCCACGAAGAGAACGAGGAGGGAGCCAAGTTGGAGCGCCAGATTGTGGAGACGATTAATTCGGTAGGAGGATCGTTGATCGGACCGAACTGTATCGGTGTCTTGACAAACCATTACAGTGGGGTGTTCACGAGCCCGATCCCGGAACTGAACCCGCAAGGGGTAGATTTGATTTCCGGTTCTGGTGCAACGGCATTGTTTATCATGGACTCCGGGATGCAAAAAGGAATTAAATTCAATAGCATGTATTCCGTGGGTAATTCAGCTCAATTAGGGGTGGAGGAGATTTTGGAATACATGGACGAGTCGTTCGATCCGAAGACGAGTTCTCGTGTAAAATTATTATATGTGGAGAGCATCGAAAAGCCGGAGAAGCTGTTGAAGCACGCGTCTTCTTTGATTCGCAAGGGATGCCGGATTGCTGCCGTTAAGTCAGGAGGTTCTGCAGCCGGAAGTCGTGCCGCTTCTTCTCACACGGGAGCTTTAGCTAGTTCGGATGTTGCCGTGGAGGCTTTGTTCCGCAAGGCAGGTATCGTGCGTTGTAACGGGCGTGACGAGTTGATGACGGTTGCCGGAATTTTCATGCACCCGGAGATGAAAGGGCGTAACATGGCTGTCGTGACTCATGCCGGTGGACCTGCCGTTATGTTGACAGATGCTCTTTCTAATGGTGGAATGGATGTTCCGCATATTGAAGGCGAGAAAGCGCAGGAGTTGTTGGCGAAATTGTTTGCCGGGTCGTCCGTGGGTAACCCGATCGACTTTTTGGCAACGGGTACGGCTGAACAATTAGGATATATTTTGGATGCTTGTGATCAGGATTTTGACAATATTGACGGGATGGCGGTTATTTTCGGTAGCCCCGGTTTGTTCCCCGTGTTCGACGTGTACAAGGTTCTCGACGAGAAGATGAAGACGAGCAAGAAACCGATTTTCCCGATTTTCCCTTCTTCTAAGATCGTGAAGGACGAGATTGCGGAGTTCGTGTCTAAAGGTCGTGTTTATTTCCCGGATGAGGTGCTGTTTGGAAATGCCTTGTGCAAGATTTACAAGACTCCAGCCCCGCAACCGGAACATTTTGAAATGCCGGATATGGACGTGAAGAAGATCCGCGAGGTGGTGGATAATGCGCAAAACGGTTATTTGTCTCCGGACGAGATTCATACTTTGTTGGATGCTGCCGGGGTAGCGAGAGCTAAAGAGGGAGTTTCTGATAACGAGGAGGAGATTGTTAAGATGGCAAAAGAGATCGGGTTCCCGCTGGTGATGAAAGTTGTTGGACCGATTCACAAATCGGATGTTGGTGGAGTCGTGTTGAACGTGAGCGACGAGGAGACTGTTCGTCGTGAGTTCAAGCGGATGATGCAGATCAAGGATACGTACGCAATCATGCTGGCTCAACAGTTGAGCGGAACGCAAGTGTTTATCGGTGCTAAACGGGACGATAAGTTCGGTCACATGGTACTTTGCGGGTTGGGAGGTATCTTTATCGAGGTGTTGAAGGACGTGAAGGCCGGATTGGCCCCGATGTCCAAAGACGAGGCTCATGGCATGATTAAAGAGTTGAAATCTTACAAGATTATACAAGGTGTTCGCGGACAAGAACCTGTGAACGAGGATAAGTTTGCCGAGGCCGTGATGAGAATCTCTGCTTTGGTGAAGGTTGCCCCGGAAATCTTCGAGATGGACTTGAACCCGTTGTTAGGAAATAAAGATAACGTGGTGGCTGTAGATGCTCGTATCCGTATCGAGAAATAGGAATTTCTCATGCGAACTTGGAAAAATTATAGCAAGGAAGAGAGAAAAATGATCATCATAATAGGAGTATTGCTACTGGCAATACTCCTAAGTTTTGGTCGTATCAGTAGCGGTTGGAAAAAAGGATTTGATTTCTTCTATTCCTCTCCCAAGGAGGAAGTGAATAAGGACGCCCGGTTGAACCAAGGTCCGGAGGACGGGAACACGGATGCGTCAAGCGAGAGTACAGAAAAATAATGTTTAAGATGCCCCGGAAGGGCGTGGTTTTCCGGGGAACGGGTAAAGTATGTGTGATGAAAAAAAGTGATTTTATTGTTATTGGGTGTGTAATTGTATGCCTGTTGCCTTTCTTTGTGTCTGATGCCGTGTATTCTTTTTATAAAACATTTAATGCCGAGCATGGTATGATTATGAGCTTTTTGAAGTTCGCAATCTTGTCAACACTGGGGGAATGTATCGGGTTGAGGATCAGTGCCGGGGTGTATAACCGGAAAGGTTTCGGGATCTGGCCTCGTGCTATCGTGTGGGGTGTGCTGGGAATGGGTATCAGTATGGCAATGACGATTTTCTCAAGCGGGGTTCCGGTCTTTCTGAAGACGATGGGTATGGAAAATGCTGTTACGGTGATGGGGGAGAGTTTATCGTGGGATAAGGTGTTCGTGGCCTTCTGTATTTCCGTGGCACAGAACACGATTTTCGCTCCTGTTTTTATGACGTTGCATAAGATCACGGATACGCATATACTGAGTCATGGTGGGACGTTATCCGGTTTCTTTACCCCGATCAAGATGGGGGAGATCATGGCAAATTTGAATTGGCGGGTACAGTGGAATTTCGTTTTCAAGAAAACGATTCCTTTTTTCTGGTTCCCGGCTCACACGATCACCTTCTTGTTGCCGGGTGATATGCGGGTTTTGTTTGCAGCCTTGCTGGGGGTTGTTCTAGGAGTTTTGTTAGCAATTGCCACGCATAAAAAATAGACGTCTATAACTTTTCGTCTTTCTTACCGTATAGTTTATAGTTGATAATAATGGTTTAATCACTATAAACTATATTTTTATGGATAAAAATAAGATTGAACAAAAGAAACTGGGTTCGAATCAAAAGGGCGTGGAGGAGGATAGTCCTTTACGTTTGACGGCCGATCTGGAAGGGAACTATCTGTTGGATGAGCGGACGAGCGAGATGAAGTGGTTGGGGATTTTTTATTCTCCCGCCGGGGGAAGTGTTCACCGGGTTGCTAAGATGCTGAAGAAGAAGATTGGAGCGGATAAGGTGGATATGTTTTGCGTGAATGATGTTCAGGCAGATCGGTTGTTGGACTACAAGAATCTGATACTGGTATGTTCTTCTCTAGGACGTAGCACGTGGGAGAGGGAACAGCGGGATCGTTGGGCCAAGTTCTTCCCGAGTATGCGTAAGATTTCCTTGAAAGATCGTTTAGTGGCCCTTGTCGGTTTGGGTGATCACGTGACCTACCCGAAGAATTTCGTGGATGGTATGGGGTACATGGCGGAATTGGTGACTGGACTTGGCGGAACTCTCGTGGGAAAGACTTCGACGGACGGGTACGTGTACGAGGATTCCACTGCCGTGATCGATGATCTGTTTGTGGGGCTACCTTTGGATGAAGATTTTGAATCGGAAAAAACGGATGCTCGAATAAGCAAATGGTTGGATATGGTGTTACCGGAATTCGAAAGGATTTGATCGTTTGTGGCGACTGTTAGGTCTGTATTGGAATTTGGGAAATAAGGATGTGATAAAAGTTTTTTGTTACATCCTTATTTTATTTTTAAGGTATAGGCGGTAATTTGTTGAAAAAAGAGTTACTTTTGAGGCAAGCGGTTTCATGGTTTATTGGTCTTTACCGTGTAATCGTGCTTATGTAGAACGCAAAATGTATTAAACATGATGAGAAGTATTGTATGTATACTACTCTTCTTGATGGGGAGTAGTGTATTCGCACAAAAGGCGGATTTTAAAGCTTGTGCCAAATTTTCCGAGGGAAATCTTTCTGATTATGTCCATAGTTTATCGGTTTATCCTTCGTGGATCGGGAATTCTGATTTTTTCTGGTATTATTACACGACGTGTGACGGAACGGTGTATTATTTGGTGGATGCCAAGAAGGGGAAAAAGCAAAAATTATTTTCGACGGAACGGCTTGCCGCAAGATTAGCGGAATTGACAGGTAAAACTGAAGATGTTCGGGATTTTAAATTGGGAGGGTTCCGTTTTGAAGGGGATAATCCTTATCGATTGATGTTTTCCAAGTACGGGAAAGATTTTGAATACGATGTGAAACGTGATGTCTTGAAAGAATATTCACGGGAAAGAAAAGAGAATAGTTTTAGCCGGGTTCCTTACTGGCAGCGCTGGTCTCCGGATAGCAATTATATGGTGTATGCTTACAAGCATAACGTGTATATACGGGAAAAGGGGGACACAACTTCTTACCAGTTAACGACGGATGGAGAACGTTATTATTCATATTCTTTTCAGCGGGATAAGGATACGGACAAGAAGGAAGGGGCATCAATTACTTGGTCGGGGGATTCCAAGGTGTTCTATTGTCTGCGGCAGGATCGTCGGAACGTGGGGGAGGGGTATTTGATTGATCATCTGGCAGAGCCCCGTCCGACATTGAAAACTTATAAATTTCCGATGCCGGGGGAAAAGTATGTTTACACGTATGATTTACATTTGTTTGATGCAGAGAAGAGATCGCATCAGGTGGTTGACATCGCGAAATATCCGGATCAGGAGGTGAAAGTGATGCTTTTTGATTTTAATAAATACCCGGAATATATTTATTTTACCCGTAAGAGCCGGACGTGTGACGAGATGGATCTTTGCCGGGTAGATACCCGTACAGGAGAGGTTTTTGAAATTATTCACGAACGTTGTGAACCACATTTTACAGAGCAATTGTTTGAATGTCGAATTCTGAATGGAGGGGAGGATATTCTTTGGTGGTCGGAACGTTCCGGCTGGGGACAATATTATCTTTATAACAAGGAGGGGCAGTTAAAGAATCCGGTGACAACAGGGGATTTCGTGGCAGGGAGAATTACGGAGATGGACACGTTGGGACGTAGTTTCGTGTTTGAGGGGTATGGTCGGGAGAAGGGAATAAATCCGGAGTATCGTCTTTTTTATAAAGTGAATTTTGATGGTTCCGATTTGACGTTGTTAACTCCCGGAGACGGGTTTCATTCGATTGATCTGGCCAAGAACGGGAAATATTTGATTGATAATTATTCCCGGGCGGATCAGGAGCCGATTGCCGAATTAAGAGACACGAAGGGAAGGAAAATTATGGAATTGGAACGTCCTGATTTGCGCTTGTTGTACGAGATGGGATGGAGGAAACCGGAGCGGGTAAAGGTGAAAGCGGCTGATGGGATTACAGATCTTTATGGTGTGATGTACCAGCCGTTTGATATGGATTCGACACGGAAGTACCCGATTATCATAAACGTGTACCCGGGACCGCAAGAGAATTTTGTTCCACAGTCTTTCACGTTGGATGATAATGGAAACGAGTCTTTGGCTCAGTTGGGTTTTATTGTGATTAATGTCGGTTTTCGGGGCAGTTGTTTTACCCGGGGACGGAATTACCATTGTTTCGGGTATGGAAATTTGAGGGATTATGCTTTGGCGGATTGTAAGTTCGTGATCGAACAGTTGGCTAACCGATATTCTTTTATTGATTTGGACCGGGTGGGTATTTACGGACATTCCGGGGGTGGTTTTATGGCTGCAGCCTCTATTCTGACATATCCGGATTTCTATAAAGTTGCAGTTGCAGCATCCGGTAATCATGATAATAATATATATACGAAATGGTGGGGTGAAACTTATCATGGTGTGAAAATGCATGAGAAGAAAGCGGGAAAACAGGATAGCGTGGTGTATTCGTTCGAATCCAAAATTCCTACGACGATCGAATTGGCTAAAAACTTGAAAGGAAAGTTACTGTTAATAACGGGGGATATGGATATTAACGTGCATATGGCTCATACGATTCGTTTGGCCAATGCTCTGATGCAAGCGAATAAACGCTTTGATTTGATGCTTATTCCCGGGGCGGACCACGGCTTGGGTTCTCCTTATTATGTGAATCTTATCCGGTATTATTTTATTGAAAATCTTTTGGGTCAGAGACTAGATAATGTCGATATGAGTAGCATTGATTGATAATGATTAAACGATCCTTTTTTGATAATTATTTTCGACAAAAAATTATTAGTAATTCAAAGATAACATTTTTTAGCTTAACCTAATTATCAGGTACTTGATTTTTTTTCACCTATCACACTTTAACATCTTCCTTGAAAATGTAAAAGATCAAAAAAGGATCGTTTAATCATTATCAATCAATGCTACTCATATCGACATTAT
>OBWV01000057.1_pt1 | contig 136944 bp, 140 predicted proteins | sample 1495351 | NCBI WGS metagenome assembly OBWV01 (sample SAMEA2580122, study PRJEB22360) | human gut metagenome | biome: human gut; feature: human-associated habitat; material: faeces | place: Denmark | collected 2008/2010 | reverse complement strand
CGCCGGACGGTTTCCGGAAAGGGCAGGGGCCAGGGCAAAGGACAGGGACACGGTGCGCAGGAGGGAGGGCCGGGAGGAAAGGGATTACTCGTATATACAATAAAAACGACAAAAAGCGACAATTACCTTGTGCACTTTATATTTTATGAGTATAATTGATATCATATCGTTTGTATGTGAGGAGAAGGTCCGATGGTTAAGAAAAATGAAGGTAATTTAAAGAAAGCAATGAATGAATTGCTGGGAATCGACGGCGCTGAAAAACGCAGTGAAGTGCAGGCAGGCGGAGCGGAGGAAAGGAAAGTGGAGGCTGAACCGGAAAGAGAACCGGATTCTCCGGTGAGTGAAGAGCCGGAACAGCGGGTACAGGTTCCTTCTGCGGCAGGCGCTGATATGGCTTCCGGCAGGGGAACGCAGGTGAGGGCAGAGAGCTTTGCCATGCCCGTTATGGATACTCCCAAGATGGAGTCGGTTATCACCTCAGATGTTATTATTGAAGGAAATGTGCGATCCGGATCAAACCTCAAGATACTTGGTGAGATCGTAGGGGATGTAGCCTGTGAAGGACAGATAACCCTGACGGGTAATATCACAGGAGATGTGAGAGCATCCTCCCTGCGTTTTAATTCCGGAAATATCCAGGGAAATGTTACTGTTGTCAACGATGTCACTGTGGAAAAGCAGTCTCATATAAAAGGAGATATTACGGCTGGCAGCCTTATATTTAACGGCTCTGCGGAAGGCAATCTGATGATTTCCCAGAATATGGAGCTGAGGGAATCCTCAGTGGTTATAGGAAATGTATCTGCAGATTGTGTTTCCATGTATAATGGCGCCAGATTAAAAGGCCTGCTGGATGTTGGCGGCTCTGAAAAGTGAGAGGGTTGTTGACATGTCGGATATGGAAATGCAGCTTGAGGCCGCTCCGCAAGAAAACCGCGAAGGAAGGCCTTATTTGGGGAGTGTAGCCTTTTATAAACATGTAATATTGTTTTTTGTATTTCTTTTGTTTGTATTGCTGACCGGAACCGTTATTTTCTTTTCTGCACATTATGTATCTCTTAAGAAGGATTATGCAGCTGTCTGTGAAGAGTACCGGACTGTTTCTCAGGAGCGGGATGATTATAAAAAACAGTTTGCTGCCGCTGCGGCTGAAAGCGGCCGTGTGCTGAAGGATGATACAGCAAAAACAGACGTTGTACGCGGAGATTTTTCGATTCCTTTTCATGCGGATCCGGAGGACTGGAGATATCTTCTCATCAATGAGGCCCATCCGCTGAATCCTGAATATACGGTAAAGCTGGCGCCGACACGGAACGGGCAGTTTGTGGATCAGCGAATTGTTTACCAGCTGGAAAAGATGATTGATGATGCGGCAAAAGAAGGATATTCCCTTATTATCTGTTCTTCCTACAGGGATTATGAAAGACAGAACGAACTGCAGAAGGAATCTATTTCACAGTATATGGACAAGGGGCTTTCTTATCACGATGCTTTTTTCCGGGTAAAGCGTACGCTCGCCTTAACCGGCACGAGTGAACATCATACGGGGCTTTCCGTAGATATTGTGGGAGAGGATTACCAGTGCCTTGATGAGGAACAGGCGAAGAGGCCGGAAGCGATCTGGCTGGCGGAACATTGTGCCGAGTATGGGTTTGTTGTCCGTTATGACAGGGGAAAAGAAGATATTACCGGAATGGATTATGAGTCCTGGCATTTCCGTTATGTGGGAAAAGAGGCGGCTGCCTTCATGGAGGAGTATGATCTCTGCCTGGAGGAATTTTCGGATATGGTTGAATTTTTTCACCGGCCCGATGAAAGTGAATAAATTGTGGCTCATATAAATTATAATTAAAAAGAAAAAGAAATGGGATTTGCTTGTACGATCCACGTTTCTTTTTCTTTTTTTATAGGAATTCCCAAAGATAATTATTAAATTGTTTAGTAAACAAAACTTGGTAATCCCTGTTTTGATATCTGTTTTTAGAAGGAAATACAAAGAAATAGTGTTAATATTTATGCAAAAAAGAGAAAATAAGTTGACATATTGTACATATAACTCACTTGAAGTATAATAAGATTGTAGAAAATGTTTACTAAACTAATTGGAAACGGAGGTGAAAGGATGGCAACAGTGAGGGACATTGTGGAAAAGACAGGCTACTCTAAAGCTACGGTATCGAGGGTGCTCAGCGGGGATCCTACATTCAATGCTTCAGAGGAAACCATACAGAAAATTCAGCTTTGTGCAAAGGAATTGAATTATGAATATAAAGGCAGAGGAAAGGCTTTGAAAATAAGGAACCTGAAAGAGCACAGGGTCGGAATTATTCCGATTGGACTGGAGTCTTCAGGTCGGGGCGAGCTTCAGGATCCTTATTATCTTTACATCAGGGATGGTGTGGAAGGCCGGCTGAATGAACTGGGGTTTCACAATGTATCCCTTCTGCCGGTCAATGGGCCGGAGGATTACCAGAGGCTGGAAAGTGTGGACAGCATTATTGTAATCGGGAAAAAATCATTTCTGGAGGAAAATGTTTACTTTAAGAATCTGAAAAATGTTATTTTTGTTGATTACGATTTTGACTACCACAAATATGATTGTGTCCTGAGCGATTTTACGGATGCGGTAACAATGGCAATGGATTATATGGCAGAGTGCGGAATGCGGAAAATCGGATATATCGGAAGCTGGGATTATGTAAATGACTTTTCCAATGACAGGTTTATCCGAAAGATGGACAGCAGACAGGAAGCATTTGAAAAGTATGCTGAGTTAAAAGAACTCACCTATAAACCATACCTGTATATCGGCGAGAAATTTACCAGAGCTGTCGGATATGAGCTGGCTCAGAAGGCCATTCAGTCGGGACAGCTGCCGGAAGCTTTCCTGATAGGTGCGGATCCTATGGCAATGGGCGTGTACAGGGCTTTTTCTGAAGCGGGAATCCGGATTGGAAAAGATATCAGGATGATCAGTATTGATAACATTGAGGATACAGAATATCTGTCACCGCCGCTGACGACTGTGATGATACAGGCTTATCAGATGGGAAGATGTGCCGTGGATTTACTGGAACAGCGTCTGGCAGGAAGAACGGTTCCCGTGAAAGTGGTATTGCCCGCATCCTTAGTTGTGAGAGAAAGCTGTCGGAAAGAAAGCAAAAAGAAACAAAACCGTTAAAAAAGAGTCATTTTCTGAAACAGGAACAGTGGGGACTGATAACGAGTTTACAAAAAATGACATATACATTATACCTGCTATGGCCAGGAATGTAAAGAAAAGTGAGGAAAACATATATGAATATAAAGAAAAAATTATCAGCAGCAGTATTAATTATTTCCGTATTTGCAGCAGCATTGGCTGGCTGCGGCGGGGCGAAGCCTGCGGAAGAAGCAGCGGCTCCTACCGCGGCAAAGCAGGAGGAAATGACGGCGGAAAACAAAGAGGGTACAGGCGGCAAGATAGTGTTTGCATACTGGGGAGCAGAAAGCGAAAATAATGCCATTCAGACCGCAGTGAATGCTTTCCGTGCCAGTCATCCTGAAATTGAGGTGGAGACACAATGGATTGAATCGGATTATCTGACAAAGGTACAGACACAGATTGCAGGAGAAACAACGGCAGATGTTTATCTTATTTCAGCAGGTGATCTTCCGGGATTTGCTTCGAATTTTGATACACAGACGGTGGATGCGTCCAAATATCTGTCGGAAAATGTGATCGAAGCGCTTCAGAGTGAAGGTGAGCTTAAGGCGAGACCGTTTATCATCAAGCCTAAGGTAATGGCGGTGAATAAGGATTTGCTTAAAGCGGGCGGTGTGGAAATGCCGGCACTGGATACTCCGATGACTGTTGATGAATTTAAAACAGCAATTGCCGCTTTAAGTGATCCGAATGCGGATCCGCAGAGATTCGGCAGTGAATCTCCCTGGATGGGAAACCTGATTTATGCATTCGGCGGTTCTTATTATAAAAACAATGGGACGGAAAGTAATCTGGATTCCCAAGAAGTGATTGCCGCTGCTGATTTTGTTATTGACGCCAGAGAAAAAGGCTATGTACCTGACAGTATCCAAGCGCAGGGACAGAGTATGATGGACTGGTTTTTAAGCGGAAGAATCGTTTTTTATACGGATTTCGGCCCCTGGTATATCCCTCAGATGGAGGAAGTGAGCTTTGACTGGGAATTACTGCCCTATTTCGGCAACGGCGGCAACAAGGAAGTAGACGGCCTGGCTATCTGCAGTGCTTCAAATAATAAGGAAGCAGCGGAGGTATTTGTGACTTATATGTGTGAGGATGAATCTGCGCAGAAAGCGATTGGCGGTGATTCCAGCGCTTATGGCGTTCCCGTCAATGCGGAGGCTGTTACAGCATTCGAGAATATCTATCCGGAAAAGAATATGTATGCCTATGTATATGCGGCTTATAACCAGACACCGCAGGAAACACAGAAGAGAACCAATGAAATCAGTTCTGTAATGAGCAGGGTGGATGATGAGACCGGAGTTGGTACCGGCACGGATAAACCTGAGGATGTATTCCCGGATATTGCAGCGGAAATCAATGAAATTCTTCAGCAGTAGTCTTTAAACAGGCGCCGCCTGCCCATGACCTATTGTCTGGCCGGGCGGCGATGTAAATAATGGAGGAACGGGATGAATTGGATATCTAAAATAAACGGTGTGTTTAAAGTAATGGGCTTATCTATAAATGCTGCCTCTCTCTGCACCTTTTTCAGCGTGGTCATATTATTTTTTGTCATTCTCTATGGGATTCTTCAGGTATTATTTAAAAAGAAAAAGATTGATTCCACTACAAAAAGTTTTTATCTATTTGTGGGGCCATGGGTATTTGGTTTTCTGATGTTTACGCTGGGGCCAATGATTTATTCCTTTACCATGAGCTTTTTTGACTGGGAGCTGGTAACCGAGCCTGTTTTCAGCGGTCTGAATAATTATGCGAAGCTTCTTACCGACAAGCATGTAGCACAGTCGTTAAAAGTGACTTTTATTTATACGTTTGTGGCGGTTCCTCTGCAGGTAGTGCTGGCTTTTTTGCTGGCGGCACTTCTTAATAATAAAATACGAGGAATTAACGTATTCCGGACTATTTTTTATCTGCCGAATCTGATTTCAGGGGTGCCCCAGATGGTTTTGTTCATGTGGGTGTTCAATCCGAACTTCGGCCTTATTAACTCTGCACTGAAAATGCTTGGTATTCAAGGGCCCGGCTGGTTTTCCGATCCGGCCTGGTCGCTCCCGGCTGTCATTATCATGAGCCTGTGGACGGTGGGAGGCAGTATGGTCATTTATCTGGCAGGTTTCCAGGATATTTCGGTGAGCCTGTATGAGCAGGCATCCATCGACGGAGCAAACGGGTTTAAGAAATTTATTTCCATCACGATTCCCCAGATGACGCCTATCATTTTTTTCAATATGATAACAGCCATGATCGGAGCATTCCAGACCTTTACACAGGGGTATATGGTGGACGGAGGCATCAAGGATTCGGTTCTTTTCTTTGCCTATTATCTGTATGAAAATGCCTTTAAATGGTTCAAAATGGGGTACGGCTGTGCTCTGGCATGGGTATTGTTCCTGATTATTATGGTATTTACGCTCATTGTTTTCAGAAGCAGTGATATGTGGGTTTATTATGAAAATGAGATGATGCCTGCCAAAAAGAAGAAAAGGAAGGTAGGAAAATAATATGTCCAAGTCTAAAAATAAAAGAATAAAAACGATTCTGGTACTTGCCGTGCTTATTTTCGGCGCTGTGATTTTTCTGTATCCATTGCTGTGGATGCTTGCTTCTTCCTTCCGAAGTCTGGAAGAAATTGCGGTAAAAGGAATGAATCTGATACCGGAGAAAATGACGCTGAAATATTATCAGAAGGCCTTGACTTCCTTCTCGTTTTTTACATATTTTAAGAATTCTCTGATAGTCTCGGGAATTTCTATCGTGGCGACAGTGATTTCCAATTCTATGATTGGCTACGCCTTTGCGCGGTTTAAGGTGAGGGGGAGTAATTTCCTGTTTATGCTGGTATTGGCGACCATGCTGCTGCCCGGCGAGGTCATGCAGATTCCCAGATTTATCATGTTCAAGAATTTTGGTATGCTGGATACTCTGTATCCTTTGTTTATTACCAAGTTTTTTGGAAGTGCATTCTATATCTTTTTATTCCGGCAATTTTATTCCAGACTGCCCGGCAGCCTGGAGGAAGCGGCCAGACTGGACGGATGCAGCTATTTTGGTATCTGGACGAAAATTTTCATCCCGCTTTCCCTTCCGATCTGTACCTCTGTTGGAATCATGGAATTTATGGGATCTTGGAATAGCTTTAATGATCCGCTGATTTATATCAACAGTGACCGGTGGAAAACACTTCCACTCGGACTGGCAGGTTTCCAGGGAACTTACTCCACCGACACCAATCTTTTGATGGCGGCATCGCTGATTGTAATTCTGCCCTGTATTATCCTGTTCTTCTGTGCGCAGAAGGCATTTGTGGAAGGGGTTACCTTTTCCGGAGGCAAAGAATAAAGGAGACTGTTATTTTAATGAAAAAATATAAATATGGGAATCTGGAATTTTCCTGTTCTCTTTCTGAATTAAACAGAGGATTTTCCTGGGCAAAGGAACAGGCGCTCGCCTATGTTCATGACGGGGAAGATCCTGTGGGTTTGTGGTATGAGGCGGCGCTGCCTGCAAGAGATGCCTTTTGTATGCGGGATACCGCACATCATGCACAGGGCGCGGCAGCCCTCGGGCTTTCCGCTCATACGAAAAATATGCTTTATCGGTTTGCTGAAAGCATCAGTGAGGAAAAGGACTGGTGCGGCTGGTGGGAGATCACGAAAGCAGGAGAACCCTGTCCGGATGATTATGACAGCGACGGTGATTTCTGGTATAATTTCCCTGGAAGCTTTGAAGTGATTGCAGCCTGCTGGCAGGAATATCTGCGTACTGGTGACCGGGACTTCATTACAGATCCTGTTTTCAGCCGTTATTATGAGCTGACCTGTACCAGGCTTGTGGAGTACTGGGATAAGGATGGAGACGGGCTTTTAGAGCATTATCCGGAGTATGGCCGAAGGGGGCTGGCGTCATATAATGAAGGAGACACGGCTATTCTGACGGCAGGGGATATGCTGGCGAGTCAGTGGGCAGCTTACGGAGCTTACAGCGAAATCCTGGAACGTCAGGGCAAAGAAGCAGAGGCGGCTGCTTATCGGCAGAAGCAGGAGGTGTTGAAGCAAAGATACCTGACGGAATGGTATGATGATAAAGTAGGCAGATTTTATGGCGCGGTTCTGCAGGACGGAAGTTTTTATCAGGGTTATTATAAGGAAGGAAATTTCCTTCCCATTTACTTTGGTATTCTTGATGGGGAAGGACTTCTGGAAAAAGCTTATGAGCAGCTTGTTAAGAATCCGCCGGAAAATGTGGAAGGAATGTCTTATATGCCGCAGATTTTTTATGCCTGCGGGGATGAAAAAAGAGGGCTGGAGGCCTTAAAGAAGCTTGGAGATCCCAACCTTCCGCGCAGGGAATATCCGGAGGTTTCCTTCGCCTATATAGGTGCTGTGGCAGGCTGCGTGATGGGAATAGAGGCAGCCGAGGGCACGATTGTTACGAAGAGCGGAATACCGGAAGGAGAAACGGCAGAAATCCGGAAACTTCCTGTTTTTGGCGGCACAATTTGTGTGAAACAGGAAGGAAAAACCGGTTCGGTGTTCCGTAATGAGACAGGAAGCACACAAATCTGGAAGGCTGTTTTTGAAGGAGAATGCAGGGAAATGTATCTGGACGGAAGGAAGGCAGCATTTGAGAACGGAAGAGATTCGGCAGGAAAACCTATATCCTTTCTTTTTACAGAGGTAATGCCCATGCAGGAGATAAAAATTCAGGCGATGAGGTGGGAAAAATGATAGAAGAAAATATTGTTCCCCCGATTCAGGTCTCAGTTCTGCATCCTGCCTTTCAGGAAAAGGAGGAGAGCTGGGAACAGAGTGGGGAAGCCGTATGGAAATACAGTCTGCATTTTTCCCACACGTGCGGAATGACAGAGGGAAAAGGAATTATGATTACCTGGAAGGTCCCCATTCTGGATATCCTATACCGCTGGCATCCGGTCTGCGGGACCGATCGTTTCCTGAAAGCGGATTGGGACAGTCCGCTGCGTACTATGAATGCGGTATCTGCGCCGGTTGTCTGCATGATAAACGGAGAGGATGAAAACCGGTTTACGGCAGCGCTGTCTGAAACACAGAAAATTGTTTATATGGGAGCCGGTGTCCATGAAGAAGATGGGACACTGCTGTTTGATGTGACAATAAATGCAGCGGAACTGGAAAAGGAAGATACTTACGATATTATATTGTATATCAGCAGGGAAAAGATAAAGCTATGGCAGATACTGGACAGAGTGCGCCAGTGGTGGGAACTGGAAAATATGGTTTTTCCCATGACGGTGCCTGATTTCGCACGGTATCCAATGTATTCTACCTGGTACTCTTTTCATCAGGACATAAGTGACACCAGGCTGGAGGAAGAGGCTGCACGTGCAAAGAAACTGGGCTTTTCCACTATAATTGTGGATGATGGATGGCAGACAAATGATCATAACAGAGGCTATGCTTTCTGCGGTGACTGGGAACCTCAGCCAGAGAAATTCCCTTCCATGCAGGAACATGTGGAGCGAATTCATCAAATGGGTATGAAGTATATGATTTGGTTCAGTGTTCCGTTCCTGGGTATACATGCTAAGCGCTGGAAGGATTTTTCTGATAAAATTATCTGGTTTGATGAATCGCGGCAGGCTGGGGTACTGGATATCCGTTTCCCTCAGATACGGGAATATCTGCTTCAATTTTATAAGAGAGCCGTGGCAGAATGGAAAGTTGACGGGCTGAAATTGGATTTCATTGATGAATTCTATTTCCGCAGTGATACGGCAGCGGAAAAGGAAGGGATTACCTGCCGGAGCGTGCAGGAGGCATTGGAACTGCTGCTTACTGAAGTTACGGCAGAATTAAAGAAATATAATTCGGATATCATGATTGAATTCCGACAGCGCTATATCGGTCCGGGAATACGTCCCTATGGAAATATATTTCGTGTATCTGACTGCCCGGAATCAGGAAGCACTAACAGGCTTGGAATTGTGGATTTGCGGATGCTCTCCGGCAGTACAGCGATTCACTCCGATATGATGATGTGGAATCCGGATGAAATACCGGAGGATATAGCCATTCAGCTGCAGAATTCCATTTTTGCAACACCGCAGGTTTCTGTCTGTCTTGAATCGCTTTCAGACAGACAAAGGCAAACATTGGTTTTCTGGATGAAATTTTGTGAGGAGCATATGGAGCTCCTGCAGAAAGCGCAAATTATGCCGCAGGAAGCAGGGTATCTGTATCCTGTTGTGCGGACAAAAACGGAAAGGGAAGAACTGGCTGCGGTCTATGCGCCGGACAAGGTTATTACGTTGGATCCGGCGGTTGGTAAGCATACTATTATCTGGGCCAACAAATCGGAATATGCCTTTATTCGGATGGAATACAGCTGCAGTGTACATATCTGTATCAGGGATTGCCTGGGGGAGGTAACGGAAGATAAGAAACTTATTTTGACAGAATGCCAGAGGCTTCCGGTGTGCCCGGGAGGTCTGCTTGAGATCTCTTCTTAAAAAAGGAATAAGCAACAGGCCATGGAACCGCAGAATCAGGGAATCATGGCCTGTTTGCATATGGTTACCTTTCTCTTTTTTAAACAGAACAAATTCTTTTTTCTCCATACATGATTCAAAATCCGTTATTCTGCAGAAAATAGAAAAAGTAATATTGCAGATTTTATAAAAACAGCCGTATGAGCAGCTGTATTACTAAATCAAACGGAAAAAGGAAAATAAAGAGGAGAAAACGAGATGGCGATTGACTATCGGAAAACAGCCGGCGAGCTTGTCAGAGAACTTGGCGGAAATGAAAACATCATCAATGTCACACATTGTGCGACCAGACTCAGATTCATATTGAAGGATGAGTCTGTTGTGGATAAAGACAAAGTCGCAAAAGTCCCGGGCGTCATTACTACCGTGCAGGCCGGAGGCCAGTTCCAGGTAGTTATTGGAAATCATGTAAAGGATGCGTATGGGTTTGTAACGCAGCTGGTCAGTATAGATGAAGAAGAGGCGCAGAAGAGCGGCGGGCAGAAAGCCGGCATTTTTACGCGGATTGTGGATGTCATATCCGCAATTTTTGCTCCGTTTCTGTATACACTGGCGGCCTGCGGTATCCTGCAGGGGATTCTGGGCGTGCTGGCTGCCATGAATCTTATTAATACAGCGGGCGGAACCTATCAGATCCTGAATTTTATATCCTGGACGGCATTTACCTTCCTGCCGGTCATGATAGCGGTGACGGCGGCCAAAAAATTCGGAGTGAATACTTTTATTGCGATCGTAATTGCATGTGCTCTGGTGAGCCCGGATTACATGGCCATGGTCAATGCGGGAGAGCCGGTATACTTCCTTGGAATCAGGGTTCAGCTGTTAAGCTATACTTCTTCCGTTATTCCCATTATTCTGGCAATCTGGATTGCTTCGTATGTGGAACGTTTCTTTGAAAAGTATCTGCCCCTGGTAGTGAGGAATCTGTTCACACCGATGTTTACCATTGCCGTCATGGTGCCGCTTACCCTGCTGGCCTTCGGACCCGTGGGTAATACAATCGGCGGTGCTATCGGTGATGTTTATAATTTTCTGTATGGATTGAGCCCTATTGTGGCGGGTATTATTGTGGGCGGCCTTTGGGAGGTATTGGTTATATTCGGCGTACATTGGGGAATCACACCCGTTACGGTGGGAAATTATGCCGCACTGGGATATGATACTTTTACCGGCCTTCAGGCAGCAGCCGTATTTTCCCAGGCAGGCGCAGCCCTTGGTGTGTTCCTGAAAACAAAGGATAAAGAAATGAAGGGAATTTCCGCTTCTGCGGCCATTACAGGGCTTTTTGGTATTACGGAGCCTGCCATTTATGGCGTGAACCTGCGTCTGAAAAGACCCATGATCTGCGGATGTATTGCAGGCGCTGTGGGCGGAGCGGTCGCAGGCGCATTCCGTGCGGTGTCCTGGGGCTATAATATGCCCGGGATCGCCACCCTTCCTGCCTATTTTAAAGCAGGGCATATGTCCCAGTTTACAGGACTTTTGCTATCCGTCCTGATCGCCTTTGTATTGGGAATCGTTTTTACCTATATTGCCGGATTTAAGGAAGAAGCAGCCGAAGCCGTTGTGCGGAATGCGGAAAATGCAGAGGTGCCGGAAGGCTGTGAAACGAATATAAAGGTTTCCAAAGCAAACACAGAGAATACAGAACTGGCTTCTCCTGTTACCGGGAATGTAATTCCTTTAAATAGGGTAAGGGATGAGGCCTTTGCTTCCGGGGCGCTGGGGAACGGCGTGGGCATACAGCCGGAGGAAGGCAGGATTTACGCGCCCTTTGACGGAACCGCGACGGTGGTATTTCCTACCGGACATGCCGTTGGCCTGACGGACAGAAGAGGAAATGAATTTTTAATCCATATCGGTATTGACACGGTTAAGCTGGGCGGAAAAGGCTTTACGGCTCATATCAGCCAGGGCGATATGGTAAAAAGAGGGGATCTGCTTGTGGAATTTGATAAAAAGAAACTGGAAAAAGAGGGATATGACAGTACCGTTATTTATATTGTAACGGATACGGACAGAGCAGTGGAAACAGGGACAGGCAGGCATGAGGCCTTAACCGATACCATAATGAGTTTAAAATAAAGGAGTAAAAAGATGCGTACATTACCGGAGAATTTTTTGTGGGGAGGCGCTATTGCCGCCCATCAGATAGAAGGCGGATGGGATAAGGGAGGCAAAGGTGTAAGCATTGCCGATGTGCTTACCGCCGGGGGCCACGGAGTGGATCGTAAGATAACGAACGGCGTTCTGGAAGGATATTATTATCCGAACCATGAGGCTTCGGATTTTTATGGGAAATACAAGGAAGATATCAAGCTCCTGGCGGAGATGGGATTCAAGTGTCTGCGCACCTCCATCGCGTGGACGAGGATTTTTCCGAAGGGCGACGAAGAGGCGCCTGATGAGGAGGGGCTTATGTTCTATGACAAGCTCTTTGACGAACTCCTGAAATATGGAATAGAGCCTGTGGTAACCCTTTCCCATTTTGAAATGCCTTATCATCTGGTGAAGAATTACGGCGGCTGGAAAAACCGGAAGGTGATTGATTTTTTTGTGAAATATTCCCTTACAGTCATGGAACGGTATAAAGATAAGGTGAAGTACTGGATGACATTCAATGAAATTAACAACCAGAAAAATTACAAGTACCCTTTGTTTGGCTATACCTGTTCCGGAGTGATATTTAACGACGATCCCCACCCGGAACAGTGCATGTACCAGGTGGTCCATCATGAACTGGTTGCCAGCGCCCTGGTGGTAAAGGAAGGGCACAGGATCAATCCGGATTTCAAAATCGGCTGTATGATGGCCTGTGTTCCGCTGTATCCGTATTCCTGCAATCCCGAGGATATGATGTATTCCGTGGAAGCCATGCATGATCGGTATCTGTTCGGTGATGTTCATGTGAGGGGATATTATCCCTCATATGTATGGCCGGAATGGGAGCGCAAAAACATTCATGTGAAGATGGAGCCTCAGGATGAAAGGATTCTCAGTGAGGGGACCGTGGATTATGTGGGAATGAGCTACTATATGACGAATGCCGTAAAGGCAGGCGCCGTGGCGAAAGGAAACGGACTGGACGGCTTCCCGGGAAGTGTGCCGAACCCTTATGTTAAGGCCAGTGAATGGGGCTGGCAGATTGATCCCGTGGGACTGCGCTACGCGCTGAACCTGCTGTACGAGCGTTATCAGATCCCCCTTTTTATTGTGGAAAATGGTTTTGGAGCCGTGGATAAAATAGAGGCGGACGGGAGCATCCGTGACGATTACCGTATAGAATATCTGAAAGCGCATATTGAAGAAATGAAGAAGGCCGTCATACAGGACGGCGTGGATTTGATAGGCTATACACCCTGGGGATGTATTGACTGTGTATCGTTTACAACAGGAGAGATGAAAAAAAGGTACGGTTTTATCTATGTTGATAAAGACAATGAAGGAAACGGAACGCTGGAGAGGAAGAAAAAGAAATCCTTTTCCTGGTATAAGAAGGTGATTGAAAGCAATGGAGAGGATTTGGATTTCTAAGCTGTAAGCGCCGCTGCGCTGCTGGAATATCTGCGCGGAACAGATAAAAGAAAGTCGAATGTCCGTCATAAGAGGAAAACGGACGGAATAATAATGGAGTATATCTGACTGAGGCAAAAACTCACAGATATACTCTTTTTTTCTTTTCGGATACTCTTATTTTTTTGAACAAATAACCGATAGAAATAATAGAGTGTAACAAACGGAGACAGGAGAGGGGAGGGACTGCTCATTATGATTAGAGCCGAGTCTTGTCAATTTGGAAAAAACCTGTATATGTATCCCGGTGAAAGAGCGGCGGATGCCTTAAAACAGACGGAACTTCCTTTAGCGTTCAATGACAGAGTCAAGACAAAAGACGTCATGCGAAGCAGTGTACCCGCAAACGGGGAAAGCGGGCTCAAAACCTCCGATGCGTTGAAGGAAGAGGAATATATCCGATATCTGGAATCCTTATTTCCCGGAAGGAGTATTTCTGTTGCAGATTTATCGGGGAAAGACAGCATAAAGGATTATGCCCTTTCCCATAAGGGCAGCTTCCAAATCGTCATATCCAGGGAAACGCTGGAAAGAATGCAGAAGGATCCGGAGTTTGAAAAAAAATGTATGGAAGCCCTGAAATCCGCAAGGCAGGAGCAGGCGGGAAAACTCGGAAAGCTCCCGTCTCAGGGAAAGCATCTCCTGGGATGCGGACTGGTATTGGATAAAGACGGGGAGGTCACCCAATGGGTGCTTTCCCAGAAGGATATACAGCCGAAGCCGGTATCCAATAGTTCCGGCATCAGGAATGTGGGTAAGGAGGATGGTTCTTATTTCCGCATAAGGACGGAAAAAGGGACTATGACGATAGAAAAGAAAAAGCTGAGGTATGTACCGGCGAAGGATCTGGTGAAAATTGCCAGGGCGGGGAACCGTCAGGCGGTCCGCAGGACGATATCAGGAATCCAGGCACAGATAAACCAGCTGAAATCAGGGAGCGGGGACAGAAGGACAAAGGCCGTACTGGTAAAACAGGCGGAACAGGTTCTGCTGAAGGCAAAGCTGAAGGATAAGCTCCTTAAAAAAGAAGAAATACTGCAGCTGCAGCAGAAAAAAGCGGCAAAAAAAGCGGAATATGAAAAAAGCCTCCGTCTTAAGCTGCTTCTGAAAAAGAAGCGCGAGGGACGTAAGGTCAGGGAATATGGGCAAATCAGGGATTATTATGAAACACCGCAGGAACGAAGGCTGGAGAAAGAGCTGGAAAAATATGAAAACAGCGTGGAAACAGATACTACCTGTCAGGATCAAAGTTATGGATCATATGGGGCGGCAGCAGGGATGGGTCCGTCTGCCGGAGGCGCTGATATTTCGATGGCAGGCGGCATATTGGATATAACGGTCTAAAACCGTAAAAGAGGCGGACGGACAAAACGCCTGTAATTTGTTTCAGGAGGATTATGTATGAAGATATACGCCGCCAGGCAGCCTGTTTTTGATTCGACCGGGAAATTATTCGGTTACGAATTCTTATACAGGGACAGCGACCGTAATGAATTTAACATGGAGATAGACGGCAGTATGGCGACCTGCCTGTTGCTTTCCAATATGCTGAGCGAGTTTGGGCTGGAGAATCTTACCGGTGGCGTGTATGCTTTTGTCAACCTGACGCAGGAGCTTCTTCGGAACGAATACATCAGTATTATGGATCCCAAGCATTTCATAATAGAAATACTGGAGGATATTAATGATGATTCCAATCTGGAATCCACACTGGCAGCATTCCGGGAAAAAGGATATGTCTTTGCCATGGATGATTATACGGGGGAAGATAATAAGGACAGGCTCATATCGGTTTCGGATATCCTCAAGGTGGATTTCCGGCTGACAGATAAGAAGGTACAGAAAACAATTGCGCAGAAGTATAAGGATTCCAAGATTCTGCTGGCAGAAAAAATAGAAACAGAGGAAGAACAAAAATGGGCCGTGGATAACGGCTATTCCCTTTTGCAGGGGTATTATTATTCCAAACCGGTCCTGCTGTCCAAGGAAAAAACAGAAATTGCACTGACAACCTATATGCGTCTGCTTAAGGAATTTTCCAAGCCTGATACGGATTTCACCAAGCTGGCGGAGATTATTATGATGGATGTAAATCTGTCCTATAAATTCCTGATGAGGGTGAATACCCTGCAGTATGGAGGGAAATACCGGGTAAAAACGGTGAAGCAGTCTTTGGTGCGTATGGGGCTCATCGAAGTGAGGAGATGGACCTTAGCCATATTGCTGAGTGATGTATTCGGCAAAAAGGATAATGAAACTGCAAAACGTGCGCTGATAAGAGGTGTTTTTGCAGAAAAACTGGTTAGTCTGATGAAACGGGTGGATTTGGAGGAGGAGGCCTACCTGGTGGGTATGTTCTCCACAATAGATATTACCGTCCGTGATAACCTTGAGAACCTTTTGAAACAGATCAAGGTTTCCGATGAATCAAGGGAAGCTTTGTTTTTCCGAAGCGGAATCCTGGGTGAAGTACTGAATTTTGTGGAAGATTACGAAAACGGAAGATGGGATAAGCTGAATGAGTTCATGAGGAAAAACAAGCTTAAGCAGAGCAAAATTTCATATGTCTATTTTGAAGCCGTAAAATATGCCGAAATTATGTTTGAGGAATACGGCAGAGGAGGCATAGGAGATTATGGCTCCTTCATGCAGAATAAGAGCCCGCTGATAGAAATGCTGAATAAGCAGCGGAGCAGAGAAATGAAGGAAGGGGAAGCGGACAAATGATTTCAGGGAGAGTTTTTCCGGAATATATGAAGGAAATATAAATCTTATATGAAATATACTTTATTTTTTTAACATATGCGCCGATAAAATAAAATAAGACCGCTTAGGGTGGTGAAAGAGTTCAACAGAATACACTGGAGTGACAGGAGAAAGGGATATGGAGATGGATGGAACTGAAAAACTTATGAATGAAGAAGCTGCTCTGTCCGAAGAATTGGGAAGTAAGTATCTGACCTATTTTACAGACGGACAGCTCTTTGGAATTCCGATAGCGGATGTGGTACAGATTATAGGAATGCAGAAAATAACTGAGATTCCGGAGTTCCCGGAATATGCAAAGGGGATTATTAATCTGAGAGGAGAGATCATACCTGTTATCGATGTCAGAATCAGGCTTTATAAACCGGTTATAGAATATAGCGACCGCACCTGTATCATTGTAACGGATGTGAGGGGAAGCTATTTCGGATTTGTGGTGGAACAGGTGGATGAAGTGGCGGAAATCCCGGATGAACTGATTACACAGCCTCCCCGTATGGGAAATGACGCGGCGGCCCGTTATCTGACAGGGGTTGCCAAGGTGAAGGATAAAATTGTTTTACTTATGGATATCAAGAAGCTTCTGGGAGAGCAGGAATTTGAGAGCCTCGCACAGACAGCATACCAGAGTGAAATATAGTTAAGGAGAAAGCACAAATGAGAAACTTAAAAATAGGACAAAAATTATCCATTACATTCGAGGTTATTCTTATCTTGCTTCTTGTCACGGTAGGTGTTGCAATTTACAGCCTCAGCAGTCTTTCAAGCAGTTTTACGGATTTTTATTCGGTTGGATATCAGGTGTCGCATAAGGCAATTGATATGCGCAGGACAATACAGTCTGCGATTCAGGATATCGCTTTCGGCATGCTGGAAACAGATCAGCAGAAAGCACAGGATTATTTTGCAGAGGCAGATACGGAAATGCAGATTCTGAAAGAAGAATTTGATTATATGGAGAAGAATTACCGCGGCGATAAGAGTGACGTCGCGAAGGCGCTTGAGATTATGAGTTCCAGCGTACAGTACAGAACTGAGGTGCAGGATCTGGTAACACGGGGCAGAAGTGAGGAAGCGGTGGAAGTGTTCTTTAACAGCTATAAGCCTCTGTTGACGGAGGCACAGGATCTGCTGGAAAAGATGGATAATTATACCACCAATCTTGCTGCAGATGATTATGAAGTATCGATGTCTGACAAATCAGCAACCATGATTCTGCTGATTATTATATCAGCTGTGGCTTTGCTGACAACCATCATTCTGGCTGTGGATGTTACCCGCAGAATCACCAAACCGATAAAAGAGATTGAGGCGGCGGTAAAGGAGATGGCAGGAGGAAACCTGGATGTTGCCATCGCATATGAATCCAGGGATGAGCTGGGAAGTCTGTCAAACAGTGTACGGGAAATGACAGGCAGGCTGAAAGCCATTATCTCAGATGAGGCTTATGTCCTTGGAGAACTGGCAACCGGCAATTTCAATGTCTTGTCAAGAATGGCAGACAGTTATGTTGGTGCATTCCAGGGGATTCTGGAAGCCATGAGAGGTATCAAGAAGAGTCTTAACGAAACGCTGCGTCAGATTAACCAGTCCGCCGATCAGGTGGCGAGCGGAAGTGAGCAGGTATCCTCCGGCGCCCAGGCTTTGTCACAGGGAGCCACGGAACAGGCCTCTTCCATTGAAGAACTGGCTGCTACTATCAATGAGATTTCCGAGCAGGTTAAGAGCAATGCGGAGAATGCGATGGATGTAAGCGCGAAAGCGGTGCAGACAGGCAGACAGATGGCGGAAAGCAATGGCCAGATGCAGGAAATGATCGCGGCTATGGAAGAAATCAGCAATTCTTCCAATGAAATAGGAAAGATCATTAAAACAATTGAGGATATCGCATTCCAGACGAATATTCTTGCACTGAATGCAGCTGTGGAAGCGGCGCGCGCAGGCAGTGCCGGAAAAGGGTTTGCGGTTGTTGCAGATGAGGTGCGTAACCTTGCGAGCAAATCGGCAGATGCTTCCAAGAGTACGGCGGCTCTGATAGAGGCTTCCCTGAAGGCTGTTGAAAACGGGACCAGGATAGCAGGCCAGACGGCAGACTTCATGACGGAAGTAGTGGAAGGAACCAAGGTTCTTACCGAAACCATTGACAAGATCTCCGAAGCATCCAATGCACAGGCTTCTTCCATTAACCAGGTAACACAGGGCGTGGATCAGATTTCCAGTGTTGTCCAGACGAATTCTGCAACGGCTGAGGAAAGCGCCGCTGCAAGCGAGGAGCTTTCCGGACAGGCACAGATCCTGAAACGTCTGGTAGGAAGATTTACTTTGCAGGATGACGGAACGGCAAATACTGGTTTCATTACAGGATGTGAGGTGAATAGCTACGATACTGTGCCGGGAGGAGCGGCAGCCGTAAGCTCCTTTGACAACAGCAAATACTGATTGGAGTATGAGTCAAAAAGCTCACATAAGTTTAGGGTAATGGAACAGAATGTATAAAACGGAGGGTAAATGAATGATTAAGAACCTGAAAATAAGAGTGAAATTAATGGTTGCTTTTGCGATTGTGGTGACCTTATGTACGGCAATGATGATTTACACTATGTCAAAGATGGAGAAAGTAGGAAAACTGACTGATCAGCTGTATCAAAGCCCGTTTACCGTCAGCACGCAGAGCAGCATGATGCAGGCGCAGCTGCAGAGAATGGGACGGGGCATGGTTGAGATGTGCCTGTATGAAGATTCCACCTATTTTGATGATGTAATGGAAGCGGGCGATATAATCGCAAAAAGCCTGCCTGTTATCCAGGAGCGTTTTTTGGGAGAACAGCAGCTGATAGGGAATGTGTCCCAGGATCTGGAGAAGCTGGAGGCTCTGTCGAAGGAAATCAACCAGCTCATTTTGAACGGAAGAGCCAATGAAGCGCAGCAGAAGCTGATGGCGGAATACAAACCTATTTTTGAATCTGCGCTGGACGATGCACAGAAGATTGTGGACAGTTCAATGAACAGGGCGCTGGAATTCAATAATAATGCCAGTGCAACCCTGAAAAGTTCAAGCAATCTGGCGCTTATTCTGATGATTATCCTGGATATCCTGTGTGTGGTGATTGCAATTGTACTTTCCAGAGCAATCTGCCGTCCGGTTCTGCAGATCAGGGATGCCGCAGGCAAGCTTGCCGCCGGCTCTCTGGATATCAAGGTGGATTATTATTCCAAGGATGAGCTGGGTATTCTGGCGGAAGCCTTCCGGGAAATGAGCGCTTACATAAAAGCGGTTATCAATGATGTTGATATGCAGCTGGGAGCGATCGGTAAGGGTGATTTTACAGTTATGCCTCAGGCGGAATATGTGGGAGACTATGTTCCTATTAAAGAAGCGATTATAAACATTACAGACAATCTGTCAAGGACGCTGAACCAAATCAATCAGTCATCCAGTCAGGTATCGGCAGGAAGTGAGCAGGTTTCTTCAGGCGCTCAGGCACTTTCCCAGGGAGCTACCGAACAGGCCAGCTCTGTGGAAGAACTGGCGGCTACCATTAATGAAATATCCACCCAGATCAGGGAAAGCTCTGAAAATGCCCGTCACGGCAATGAACTGGCAGAGGATGCCGGTGTGAAGATTGAAGAAGGTAATCATCAGATGCAGGAAATGATTGATGCCATGGGTGAAATCAGTGAAAAATCTGGCCAGATCAGTAAAATTATCAAAACGATTGAAGATATTGCATTCCAGACCAATATTCTTGCACTGAATGCTGCCGTTGAAGCGGCCCGTGCCGGTGTGGCAGGCAAAGGCTTTGCTGTTGTGGCGGATGAGGTGCGTAACCTTGCCAGCAAGTCAGCAGAGGCGTCAAAGAGTACGGCAGCGCTGATAGAAGGCTCTATCCATGCGGTGGAGAGAGGAACCAAGCTGGCGGATGCTACGGCACATACCCTGACGGAAATCGTGGATAATGCGAAGAAGGTAGTGGTGGTTGTGGATAATATTTCACAGGCCGCCAGCGAACAGGCATCCGCTATTGCCCAGGTTACACAGGGAATTGATCAGATTTCCAGCGTTGTCCAGACTAACTCGGCTACCGCTGAAGAAAGCGCCGCTGCTAGTGAAGAGCTTTCCGGACAGGCACAGATGCTGAAGAATCTGGTGAGCCAGTTCAGGCTGAAGCAGCTGGGCGGAGAGTCCTATGCAATGGAAAATGAGTTATACGACAGCCCGATCAATGATTACAGCAGTCAGCAGTCAGCATCCTATTATGATTCCAAATATTGATTTCTTAATTAATATCTGATTATATGAACAGTAAGCCGCGTTCTCTGCATAGGGAACGCGGTATTTTTATGTCCAAAAAGCGAAGATTCATTCATCGCGCATGCAGGAAAAGGTGTATAAATCTGTCATAATTTCCCGGAGTAAGCATATATTTATATTATATTGACACGAAAGGAGAGATTCAGAATGAAAAAAGATGATAACAAGAAAAGCAGAATGGGACAGGCTATGGGGATTCTGCATATTACAGGATATATCGTGGCGGCTGCAGCCGTTATGGTATTTCTTACAATCCTTTGCTATGCCTTTGTCAAAGATGAGAATCTGATAGGGGAAAGCGCGGAAAGCAGGCTGCAGCTCATGCTGTATGCATTCGGATGGCTGCTGGTCCTGCTGACGATTATATTGTGCGGGACGTGGATTCTGCTCACTTTTATGAGGGCTTTTATGGATGTGATAGGTTCGGTATTTGATGAAAACAGGAAGATAGATGTAAGGAATCCGTCTTTTCTGAAGATGCTGAGTATCTTTTTGTTTATACTGATTGCCGCGTACCTGGTGCTTCCCGGAGAAAGGTTCGACGGGTGGCTGGCCTTGTTTGAAAACGCGGGAGGCCTGACGGTGCCGCTTCTGGCAGCCGCGGCACTGGCGGCAGGCTATGTGGGGGTACATGTGATATACAAGCTGCTGGAGGCCTTTATCAATAAGGAAAGCGGGCTGAAAAAATATATGGACCGGGTAGCCCGCATAATAATGGGAATGGCCGGGGATTTGCTTTTATGTCTGCTGCAGTTCGTAAAGTTTGTGCCGGAATTTATGAACTGGGGATATGATTTAATCCGTGCGGATGATGAGGAAGAAATGGATGAGGAGATACAGGAGGAACTGGGATGAACCGGATAAAGAAAAAAGAAACGGAATTCTGGAATTTTATTAATATATGTTCTGTCTTTCTGGCTTTTATTTCCCTGTATACTACGGCAGAGGGCATGAACCGCTTCTTTTTCAGGGAGGACAGGATCCATGGCTATCTGATATCCCTGGCGGTTCAGGGGATACTGCTTTCCCTGAACCTCCGGCTGCCCAGATATCTGATGGGAAAAGCCCTGCCCGCAAAGGCCTGTGCCATAGGGCTGTATGTTTTCACTGTTTTGTGGTCATCCGGCTTCAGCTACATATTTATGTCCAATGTTATTTATCAGGATACCTGGATGAAGGATGCCCAGATAGAGATGACAGGCCTTTATCAGGAAGGGAAACAGAAACTGACGGTACAGGCGGGAGAAGCCATGGAAAAGGCTGTGGGAGAGGTCCTTGGGGATGTAACCGCTTTTAAAAGCAGGGCGGTTCAAAATGACGGAACAGTCCTGACTGCGGGTACTTCGGTGGAGTATCAGAATTATCTTCCTCTGTTTGCGGAGGATCCCCGTATGCTGCAGGCCATTTATGCCCTGCAGGAAGGAAAAAGCGCATCCGGGGAGGTCTCCGTCATTCTGGATACGCTAAAAGAAAAAGAAGAGACATTGACCGGGGAACTGGAGGCGGTTACGCAGAAGCTGGAGGAAACGGACAGCAAGCTCTCCCAGCTGGATCAGCAGAGGACGGAGCTGATTGACAAACGGACGAAGGTTGCCGCAGGCTCGGACGCCCATAGCAGCTATACCGACTCCATCAATGAGAAAACGGAAAGCATTCGTTCCCTGAAGGATGAAAAAGAAAATGATGCGAAGGAAGCGCAGGAAATCCGGGACAGGCTCCGTGCGGTGCAGTCCATGCTGTCCGCCGGACAGCTGACACAAAACAGTGCGTCCGGGCAGACGGATCAGGACTTCGCGGGAATAATGGCCCAGCTGGGGAGTACGGAACCGGATCTCGAGGAAATAGGGCGGCTGACCGATAATATCTATGCCACCCTCGTCGGCGGAACCCAGGCAGGTCAGAACATGGAAGAATATGAACAGCTTCTGGAAGATTATCTGAAGCTGCGGTCAGATTTGGGAACAGCCTCGGATATCAGAGGAGTTATTGCCTGGCTGGAGGAGGAAGACACTGTTGCGGAAGAAACAGAGAGGCTTGTTAAAATGGACGGCGGAGAGGAAGGGCTGAATCTGTGGAGAGACACCTGGAACCAGGCGCTGACAGGGCTGAAAAGCCAGGTACTGCTTATCCCTGAGGATATAGACGTAACGGATACGGTACAGACAGGGAAAAAGGCGGAACAATGGAAGAAGGAGAGGGAAAAGCTTCTGGGAGGCATTACGGGGATGCAGAGAAATTATCTGCTGGAATTAAACGATGTGGAAAAGGCCGGTAACTATCTGTTCGGAAGCTTTCCGGCCATGGCATGGTTTTCTCTGTTGTTTGCCATTTATCTGGATACCGCGCCCATGCTTCTTGCAGTGTTCAAATATTGCAGTGCAAAGCGGGTAAAAGAAGACGGGAAAGAGAAAACGAAGAGCATGGTTTTCAGGACGGCAATCGGAGCCGGCTGTATGGCATTTGTGATACTTAATTCCATCATTCTTATGAGATTTTTCTGACTGACATAACGGCGGAAATACACAGAAAACGCGGGGAAAATACCCCGCGTTTTTTGTGCTGCGGCAGGCTTTAAAAAAATATTATTTTTTTTTCTAAAAATACTAAAAAAACTTAATTAATTAAAAATCATGACGATATAGTATTTGAACACAGTTGGATGAACTTGTTCCCAAGTGTTTATCTGGCAATGGCGCGCCAAAGAAGTTCATTGTTTCAGGTGGAAACTATTGTTTCACACCACACTAATTCTAAGGGAAAAGGATTTCCCTTACATAATTACATGGAGGTATATTTATGAGAATTCAACACAACATCGCAGCATTAAACTCTTACAGAAACCTTAGCGGAAACAACAATGCTGTATCAAAGAACCTTGAAAAACTGTCTTCCGGTTACAGAATCAACCGTGCAGGTGATGATGCCGCTGGTCTGGCTATCTCTGAAAAGATGAGAGCACAGATTACCGGTCTGAAGACAGCACAGAAGAACGCCAACGATGGTATCTCTCTTGTTCAGACAGCAGAAGGCGCTCTTACAGAAGTTCATTCCATGCTGAATCGTATGGTTGAGCTGGCTGACCAGTCTGCAAACGGAACCTATGACAACAAGGTTGACCGTGCAAACCTGCAGAAGGAACTGGATTCCCTGAAATCTGAAATCGATCGTATTTCTGAAGGAACCAACTTCAACGGAATTAACCTGCTGGATGGCTCTCTGAGCGGATCCAAGGCAGGCGGCGGGATGACAGGTGCATCTATTGTTAATTATAAGGCTGCTACTGCTGTTGGAATAGGTGGCGTGGATGCCAGTGCAGCAGGTGCTATAGATTGGTCACATAAAGATACAGTAGTTGTAGATGGTACTGAAATAGAAGTTGACTGGTCTGTTCTTGATACAGATGAGCAGGCAGCACTTGCAAAAAACTGGTCTGCTGGAGCGACTGCTACTGATACTAAGAAGGCAGCAGAAATTATTCAGAAAACAGTAAATGATGCTATTGATAAATATAACACCCAGTATGGTGCATCTGTTGCTAATATCACAGTAAAGGCAAATGGTACTGCCGGTAAATTTGATATAACCAGTGGCCAGAAAGATGGCAATTCTAATGTAACGATTAAGTATGATGCTGCAAATAATAAAGCTGCATTGGGTATTATATCGGGTGCGGTAGCTGGTACTGCAGATGTATCAACAGCAGCACCGATTGCTTCAGCAAAGAATGCTTTGGCTGATTATGCTGGTAAATTCACTATGACGATTGATGGTGAAGAATATTCTATTACAACAGGTACACCTGGTGCTGTGGGAAATATTGCTTCTGAATTACAGGATGCAATCGATCAAACTTTAGCTGATTATGATACGGCAAAAGGCACTACGGGTACTGATGATGCTATCGCAGGTAAAATAACTGTAAAATTAAATGCAAACGGTGCACTTGAATTTACCAATACCAGTGGTAAGAAAATTGGTTTTGCTGATGTAGATGGCGGTACAACTGCTGCAACTCTGGGAATTTCTTCAGAGGGCAAGAACAGCATGAACGGCGGCCTTACCCTTCAGATTGGTGATACCGCAGCAGATTTCAATCAGCTGACAGTTTCTGTTGGTGATATGAGCTCCAACTCTCTTGGAATCGGCGGAATCAGCATTGCTACACAGTCCGGAGCAAAAGCGGCTGTAGATAAGATCAAATCCGCTATCAACTCCGTATCTTCCACCCGTGGTGATCTGGGTGCTATCCAGAATCGTCTGGAGCACACCATCAACAACCTGGGTGTAACCACAGAGAACATGACCGCAGCAGAAAGCCGTATCCGTGACGTTGACATGGCTGATGAGATGATGTCTTATACCAAGAATAATATCCTGGTTCAGGCTTCTCAGGCTATGCTTGCTCAGGCTAATCAGCTGCCTCAGGGTGTTCTTCAGTTATTACAGTAATATCAGTCATAATATATTGCATTTTAATCAGTCATAATATATTACATTTATATCAGTCATAATATCAGATTACAGTTTAATCAGTCATAAGTTATACGACAGTTTAATCAGTCATAATGATATACCTGTATCATCTGTAAAATTAAGGATGAGCGCTGCCTGGCAACAGGCAGGCAGCTATCACAGGCGTTCCACAGCCAGGCTGGAACGCCTGTTTTAGTGTTTAACGAACTGCAGCATAAAGAGTAACAGAAGAAAAGGAATACTCCTCCGGACGAATTGTACCAGAGGAGTATTCCTTTTCTTTTCTTCTTATATATGCCGCATTACAGCTTCTGCAGAACAAATTCTATCGTTCCTTCTTCTTCGATCCGGCGCCGGCTGATAATATCGAAACCAAGGATATCTTTCAGGTATTCGATGCCCTGCGGGAATAAAAAAACGTTCGTATCTGCCGATTCCGGAAGGGGAGTGCCCTTCATAACCAGCTTCAGAAGGTCAACGCCCAGATTCCTTACTTCAAACCATAAGATACCTGAGTCATCCAGGTAGTATAACGCATTTTCCAATAACTTTTTTAAATCTGCGGAACGGCCGGGATGCTCAATGAGGACGGCCTGAAAGCAGCCCTGTAATTCTTCTGAGAAAGAACGATCCTCCAGCTGTTTCAGGGAGCACCTCTGAATGATGTAATTGTTATCATCCAATGCGGATGTAAAGGCATTGTTATTTTCACCTGCAAACAGCAGAAAACCGCCCTTCATATGCTCCTTTACCACTTCGGCTATACGGATATATCTGTTGGAGCCTGTATCGGCGTCAGCCGGTACGGGGAAAGGATAGGGTGAATTTTTTACCGCATAGCAGTTCAGACAGCCGGGACACTGCATCCACAAACGGGAAACAGAGGCAGAACCATCCGAACCGCCGGTATTACGGTAGAAATAGGCGGTATAAAAGGGATTCCCGGGCTTATCGCAGACAGGACACCTCTGTGACTCGGCAGTCCACAGCATTTGTATGGTTCTGAGGACAGAGGTATGCCAATGGCTTACGATGGATGCGAAATCCCCGGAATACAGATATAAGTCGTTTTCAACGCAGGATCGGAAAAGCCGGGTCGCCTGTATGGCAGAGTAGGCTTTGAAAGATTCCAGACTCGCCTCAAGAGTATTCAGGCCGGTAACAGTATCCTGCTTCAGAAAGTGATCTTCACTATATTCGTTCAAATGTTCAGCGCTCTCCGCGATAGTTTTGCATAAGGCAAACATCATGGATAAATGCTTTTTCCCTTTAACAGACATTCTTATATCTCCGGTATTTTAGTTTCCATCAAATCTTTCATGCCGGGAAGATCCGGCAGGGTATCCTTTTTTAATTCCTCCACAGCCTTTGTCATGGAACATTTCCCGTCAAAGACAGCGCTTTCATCCATGATCAGGGTCTTCGTCAGAATGTCACCGTATAATTTACCGGTGGAAAGGATCTCCGCTTTTCCCCTGACTTTGGCATTTCCAGTGAGTTCACCGCCCAGGGTGAAATTTTCGGCGGAAATGTTCCCCTTAATCAGGCCTTTTTCACTGACAACCACTTTGCTGTCAGAGATGACATCTCCTTCAATCACCCCGTCCACACGAAGCAGAGTCTTGCAGTGCAGAGTCCCTAAAATCCGTGTGCCTTCACCGATGATCGTATCAATACGTTCTACCGGCTTGGGGACGGGAACGGGGGCAGGCTCCGGTTCAGCCGCCAGGGAAGGAAATTCTGTTTCCGGTTTCGGTTCATTAGAAGGTTTTCCAAACATCATAATGTATACTCCTTTGCTTAGTTGATTAAAATAAGTTGAAAGGATAAAAAGAAAATTATCCTTTTATTTCAAGTACATCTTCGGGATCGATATAGTCTCCGTTCCATGTGACACGGAATTCCATATGCGGATCGCCGTTTTCATTGAGAGCCCCTGTCAGGGCCACCGTCTGTCCCGCGGCAACGGTTTCCCCGGCATTTACCCGGAGCTCCTTGTTGTAACAATAATGGGTAATATAACCGTTCCCATGGTCAATACGCACGGTCAGTCCCGTCTCTTCATCTTCACCGGCAAAAAGTACGGTACCACTTTCCGCAGCTATGACATCCGTATCCTGTTCCGTGCCCAGGTCCAGCCCGTAGGAGTAGGCGCTGCTGCCGTCTGAAGAGGCATAGGGGCCGTAGGTATGCAGGATAACGCAGCTGCTGGTCAATGGATAAATTGCGGTAAAGGACGCGGAAGGAACGGTCTCCTCCTGTACGTCTGAAGAGGATTCCTCAGTCTCTGCATCAGATTCTTCCGTGGGTTCGGCACTTCCGTTCTGGGACAGAATGTTTTCTTCCAGCTGTGACAGCTGCTCCAGATTGGAGGTCAGTTCCTTTTGCAGGGCCTTGTTCCTTTCATTTGTAACCCGCAGCTGATTGCCGATAAAAAAATAGCAGAAAGCGGTGACAATAACTGCAGCCCCGAAAAAAATGTGTCTGAATCTGATACGAAACCGGCGGGAGGGTTTTCTGTTCCTCACCGGCTCTGCCGTTCCAGGGGTGATTTCATATGAAATAATTTTCTGGTATTCTTCCAGAGCCTCCCGGCGTTTTTGTTTCCGTTCCTGTTCGAGATCTTCCATGTGAGCAGTCTCCTGTAAAGGCATATATAAGTTAAATATTCTATTATATATCGGCATAAAATGCGGGAAAATAAATGAATAACAGATTTTTTGAAATTACTTATTTTTTATTTGGATCATCCGATATATAAATTACAGTTTCAGGAAAAAATCACACTATAAAAAAGAAGAGAATGATTGCGTATGTTTAAGAATGTTAAGAAAAAGACAGTTATTATTATGATGGTCATTATCCTGCCCGTTGCGGCAGCGGCGTTGGTCTGCACCCTTCTGGTGGTGAAAAAGGACGAGAAGGAAAAGCCGGTGCTCCCGCCGGAATATTATTTTGCCAAGGAGGATGAGCTTTCTTCTGTTACGGATATTGTGGGAGAGAGGGGATTTGAAGATCTTTCTCCCCGGGATGAAGAATCCGGTTCTCAGGACGGGACAGAAGAAACAGAAGTACAGGAATCCACAGAGGAAGGGAATGCGGAAACAACAGCGGCGGAAGCGTCCGTGGATGCGGATAAAGAGGGTCTTTCCGTGGAAAAGTACAGATATATTGCCGGCGAGAATACGCCCACAGATGTGAAGGAGTATATCGCTTACCTCACGGAGAAAAAGAATTTCATTGATCTGACACAGGAAGAGGGCGAGGACGAAGAGGAGCCGGAGGAAGAGAAGAAAACCTACACCTATAAGCTTGCGGGCCCTTCCCATGATTCCGACGCTTATCTGGAGATTACAATTGAAGCGGAGGATGACAGCTTCACGGTGACGGCCCTTAAGAAAGGGGAAGCCTGGAACAGTTACGTCACACAGCTGTGGGATGAGGAAAAGAAAAAGAACCGGCAGAAAACCCCGGAAGAGCCTAAAAGCACAATGCAGATTGCGGAAGAAAAGGTGCGTTCCATGAGCCAGGAAGCTCTGAAGCTTCAGGAACCGGTGGATACCTATTCCTTTGTATGTACTCCGGGATTAATCAAACTGGAAGACAAAGATTTCTACAGAGTGTCCGCATATAAAAAGAAGGAAAACGGTACCATGATCTATGAATGCGCCTATCTGGTGGAATGCGCTTCCAGAAAGGTATCTTATAAATATAATTACGTGACGGAAGAAACCGAGCTTTTAGAATAAACGGAGAGAAAATCCGCCTTAAATGAGAGGTAATGGAAGGTATGGACAGAGAGGAAGCCGGGAAAAAGGAACTGCCCAAAGAAGCCGTATTTGCTCTGGATATTGGAACGCGGAGTATTATAGGGATGCTGGGCTTTGTGGAAAAGGATAAATTAAGGATTACCGCCGTAGAGAGAGCCGAGCATTCCAAAAGGGCTATGGTGGACGGACAGATTGAGGATATCAGGGAAGTCGCCCGCCTTGCAGGCCAGGTGAAGGAAGCGCTGGAAGAAAAAAGCGGCTACAGGCTGGATCATGTATTTGTGGCGGCCGCAGGACGTGCCCTGAAGACGGAAACTGCCTCCTTTGAAATGGAATTCCCGGGAACGGAACGTATCAGCGAGGAAATAATCAGCCGGCTGGAGGCCGGGGCCGTGAGTGAAGCCCAGAAAAATTTCCTGGAAAGGGAAAATGACCGGGATAAGCAGTTCTTTCTGGTAGGCTATACGGTTTCCCAATACTATCTTGATGGCTATCTGATTTCCAGCTTGGTGGATCACAAGGGAAAGAAAATAAAAGCAGATATTGTGGCGACCTTCCTGCCCGGAGAGGTTGTGGAAAGTCTTTACTCAGCCATGAACCAGGCAGGAATGGAAGTGGCGGGCCTGACTCTGGAGCCGATTGCGGCAATAAATGTGGCGATTCCGGAAAAACTGAGGCTGTTGAACCTGGTTATGGTGGATATCGGGGCGGGAACCTCAGATATTGCTGTCTGCCGTGACGGGAAAGTAGTGGGTTATACCATGGCTACGCTTGCGGGTGACGAAATCACGGAAAGCATTATGAAGAAGTGCCTGGTGGATTTTGATACAGCGGAGATGATTAAAATACAGCTTGGGGATAAAAAGGAAGTTGTTTTTACGGATATCCTGGGATTTGAACACAGGGTTCCTACGGAACAGCTCCTGGAAACGCTGGAGGATGCCGTATCAAGGCTTGGCAGGGAGATTGCCGACAGGATACTGGAGGTAAACGGAGGAGCGCCGTCTGCGGTATTCCTGGCGGGAGGCGGAAGCAGGATGAACGGACTGATGGAGCAGATAACAGGCAGCCTCGGCCTGGATGCAGCCCGCGCTTCGGTGGCGGGCCGTTATTTTTCCATACATGCCTTTTCCGATATCTGCAATATAGAGGATCCTGAGTATGCGACACCGCTGGGAATCGCTGTATCCGCAGGGCTGAACCTGATAAATGACAGCTTTTCCGTAACCTTGAACGGGAAGCAGGCCAAGCTGTTCAGCAACGGAACCCTTCATATTTCGGATCTGCTTATGATGAACGGTTATACCTATGGGGATTTAATGGGCCGCTCCGGCAAGAGTATTGTGGTTACGGTGGACGGTGTACGAAGGATTTTTTACGGAACGCCTGCGGAGCCGGCAGTATTGAAGCTGAATGGAGAAGAGGCGAAGATTTCGGATTTGGTACATGCGGGAGATGATATTTTATTTATCCCGGCCGTCAACGGAACGGATGCACGGGCGACGGCGGCGGACATTTATGACGAAACGGGCAGCGGTCCGGAACATTCCCCAATCATGATAAACGGGGAATATGCCGGGATGGACAGAGTGCTGAACTATGGGGATGAAATCATTACCGTAAATGCCGGGAAGAAAGAAACGCCGGCGGAAGCTGCGGCTACGGAAGCCCCGGCGGCGGAAACCGTTCCAAAGGAAGAGGAACAGCCGCTTACCGCAGAGCCTGAACAGATAATTCAGTTTCAGCTAAACGGCAAAAATATAAGGCTTCCCGGAAAACCGGACGGCACCCCCTATTATCTTATGGATATGCTTCAGTATTCCGGGCTGGATATGGATAATATAACAGCGCCAGTTGTCCTGGAGGTAAACGGCGTCAGCGCATCCTTCCAAAGGATACTGAAGGAAAATGATATCATAGCTATTTATGAAGAAAAGTCAAACAGGCCTTAATCATTTATGAGATCAGCCGATATGTAAAGGTATAGATACAGCAAGGAGGAATAATAGAATATGAATGGAATATATGGCAACTCACTGTCTCTGATGACCAAAGCGCTTGACGGCTTATGGAAACGGCAGGAGGTTATATCCAATAATCTGGCGAATGTGGATACGCCGGGGTATAAATCACAATATGTAACATTTGAAGACGCTCTCAGAAAAAGTCTTGAAAATTCTCATACAAATGGCCGTGAAGGTATTCTGAAAGCCATCGAAGTTGCTCCCATTGAGGTAAAAGAAGTGACGGGCCGTACGGAACGTCTTGATGGAAATAATGTGGATGCGACCGACGAAATGGTCGAAATGACACGTGCAACCTACCAATACCAGTATTTACTAAATGCTGTAAACCATGATTTATCAAGGCTTCGCACGGTCATCAAGGGTAACTGATAAAATTTCGCAATAAAAATTATTGTAAAATTTTCAAAATCCTTTACAATAATGTTATATGGTTGTTTAAGGTACAAGCATATTTTTAAATTTTTGGTGAAGAATAAGCAGGGGAAAGTAATTCAATGATACTGAAAAAGAAAAAGAAAGTGACGATGAGGGGTAGAAAGATGAATAAAAAATGATATTGAACTGATTGGAGGTCTACATGAAACCACATAAGCTAACGGATTCAATGATTCAGGACTATGGAAAAAATCTTTTTGAGGAAGAAAAAAGCAAGGCTACTATTGATAAATATTTAAGGGATATCCGGTCTTTTTATGAGAGCCTTCCGGATGATAAGATAGTAGACAAGAACCGTGTGATACATTATAAAATGCAGCTGACCGGAACTTATAAGGCGACAAGCGTAAATTCCATGCTGACTGCGGTTAACGGTATTTTTTCTTATTTAGGATGGACTGAATGCAAAGTTAAGCTTTTAAAGATACAAAAGAGTTCTTTTCGAAACTCTCAGCAGGACATGTCCAGAGATGATTATATAAAGCTGGTGGAAACGGCGAATCAGCAGGGAAAAGTCAGACTTGGGATGATTATCCAGACAATCTGTGCGGCAGGCATCCGGGTGAGTGAATTGAAATATATAACGGTAGAGGCTGTGAAAAGCAGCAGAGCCGTGATAAACAATAAGGGAAAAACCAGAATCATTCTGATTCCTCCGGAACTGCAGAGTGCATTGCTGACATACTGCGAGGAGCAGGAAATCTGCTCGGGAATGATTTTCTCCACGCGCAGCGGGAAACCATTAGATAGAAGCAATATATGGCGGGAAATGAAAAATCTCGGCAAAAGCGCCACTGTCATGGACGAAAAAGTATTTCCGCATAATCTGCGTCATTTGTTTGCTGTAACCTATTACAAAAAAGAGAAAAATGTTGTTTATCTTTCCGATGTACTGGGACACAGCAGCGTGGAAACAACAAGGATTTATACGAGTGTGGATGAAGCCGAACATTACAAACATTTAACCGGTCTGGGTCTTGTCTTATAACTATTTCGAGGTAAAAAAAACAACATAATATGAATTATGTTGTAGATAAATTCTTTTCATCTATTAATTTGCGTTTTCTTTTTTTAAATTCTTTTATATTATAAAGGCATATTCAAAAAAATGCAACACTAATACAAAAAATCGACACATTTTTCTCTGTTCAGTATGCAAATGCGTAAATTTCTCTTCCTTTTTTAATGCTTATTCCTTAAATGGTACATAAATTTAATGATATAAAGTTTATGTGTTACACCACACTTAAAATTTAATATTCCATTTAGTGTTGCCATAAGCAAAAAACCCGTCCTTTTTCAGGACGGGTTTTTTTTGGAATTTTATGTACGAAAAAAAACAACATAATTCATATTATGTTGTTTTGCGTGTTTTGAACAAATAATGGAGGAGTAATATGGATAATTTTTTTATTGTTCCCATGAATCCGGTAAGCTTTCAGAATGACTTAGATTTGTCGAAAAATGAGAAAATCCTGGGGAGCAGCGGCACAGATATGTTCAGGGATATATTCCAGAGCATGATATCCGACGCGGCGGCAGCTGATACGGAGTACGAAAAGCAGAAATATCTTCTTGCCACAGGACAGATTGAGGACGCCCATTCGGTTACGATAGCCGGTTCCTATGCACAGCTGACGGTGGATATGCTTGTTTCTTTAAGAAATAAGGCGATGGAATCTTACAATGAGCTGATGCGAATGAACGTTTAAGCTGCAGTTTGTAAAAAATGAGAACAGAGAAACGGAACATAAAACCATGAATGTAAAAGAAATTATACCAAAGATTAAAGAGGCAGCCGCGAAAGTAAGCGCAAAAAGCAGAAGAGCCATTCTTATAGGTGGAGCCGCAGTACTTGTTTTCGCGGTGGTTTTTGCTGTTCTGATTAACCGTAAGGATTATACGGTACTGTACTCTGCGGTAAATGCAGAGGAGGCGACTGAAATTGTTTCAAAACTTCAGGAGGCAGGAGTCGCCTATCAATATAAAGATAATGGCGATGTTCTCGTGGATAAGAAGCAGGTGGATAAGGTCAGGGCACAGCTCGCGCAGGAGGGATATCCCAAGAGCGGCTTCTCTTACGGCATTTTTATCGACAATGCGGGCGGCATGACTACGGATTCGGATAAGCAGACATATAAGCTTTATGATCTGCAGAACCGTATCGGAGCGACGATAGGCCTGTTTGACGGGGTGAAGGATGCCAAGGTGACCATCGCCCTGGGAGAAAAACAGAGATATGTCCTGCAGGAGGAATCCGATAATGGTTCCAGCGCTTCCGTTGTGGTGATTATGAAGGACGGAGGTTCTCCCACAAGTGAACAGGCAGCTGCCATACAGCGGCTGGGGGGCCGGGGGGGGGGGGGGGGGGGGGATTTTATCCAGCGGCTGGTAGCCGGCAGCGTGGCAGGTATGGATATGGATAAAGTTTCTGTGTTTGACGGCAACGGGCTGGAGATAACCTCTTCCCTGCAGAAGGCAGAAGGCGAAGAGAACGGCAGCGGGGAAGAACTGGCACGGATCGTGGAAGGACAGATTACCGGAAAAGTGATGAATCTTCTGGGGGCCGTTTATGGCCCGGAAAATGTCAGGGTTTCCGTAAAGTGCAGGATCAATATGGAAAAGCTGATCCGCGAGACTTTGACCTACAGCACTCCGGATAAAATCGACGAAACGGATAAAACAGGTATTGTTTCCAAAGAAAATGTCAGTGAGCAGACGAGCGACGGCGTTACCGGAGTCGGAGGCGTTGCGGGAGCTGAGACGAATGCGGATATTACCCAGTATGCAGGAAATACAGGCACTGCAGGGTCGAACAGCTTTTACAGTTCCGAGGCAACCAGGGAATATGTGATTAACCAGGTGAAAGAGCAGGGACAGGTACCTGCGGGAGCGGTAGAGGATCTTACGATTTCCGTTGCAGTTAACGGAAAGGATCTCGGCGCTCTGACTATGAATCAGGTGAAGGCGTTGATTGGCAATGCGGCCGGTATCGCCGCCGAAGCACAGAACGAGAAAATAGCGGTAGTCAGCGCTCCTTTCTACAGAGGCGAGGGCGGTTCCATGCAGACAGTGAATCCGCTGGAAAGCCTGATGGAGGAATTGAGCCGGAATCCGTTTATCCTGCTGATAGCAGCCGGGATCATTCTGATTATCATCCTGCTGGTTGTTTTGATTCTTGTCATCAGATGGCGCAGGAAAAAGAAACGGAAAAAAGCTGCGAATATGCAGGAAATACCGGTTGTGGCTGTTATGCCGGACAACAATCCTGAAATTACCAAAATTCAAAATGAGAAGGCTCAGGGCCTGCGTGAGGATATCAGAGATTTCACAGAACAAAATCCTGAAATATCCGCACAGCTGCTGAAAAACTGGCTGAATGGAGGTGGAGAGAATGGCGGCTGAGAGCTCGAAAAAATTAACATCTGAACAAAAGGCCGCGGCTGTTATTGTGGCGCTCGGAGCGGATAAAGCCTCTAAAGTATACAAATATCTCGGTGAGGAAGAAGTGGAAAAGCTCACTGTTGAGGTAGCTAAGCTCGGTCATCTGGACGCGGAACAATCGGATGACGCTCTGGATGATTTCTATAAAACATGTCTGACACAGAAGGTAGTGACGGACGGCGGCCTGGAGTATGCCCGTTCCGTATTGGAAAAGGCTTATGGTGAAGCAACTGCAAATGAGCTGCTGTCAAAGGTGACCAAGTATCTGAAAAACCGTTCCTTTGAATTTATAAGGAAAACGGACAGCAAGAACCTGTACTCCATGCTCCAGCATGAACGGCCGCAGACAATAGCGCTGATATTATCCTATACGGATTCCGAACAGGCAGCGCAGGTAATTGCAGAGCTGCCGGAGGATAAGAAGATACCGGTTGTGGAATGCATAGCCCGTATGGAAAGCGCTTCTCCGGAAGCCATCAAGCTGGTGGAATCACAGCTCCGTCATAAGTTTGATAATATTCTGACCACGGATTTTACCGTTATCGGCGGCGTGGATTACATTGCGGATGTAATGAACCATATGGACAGAAGCAACGAGAAAGCCATTTTCGACGAAATGGGAAAAGACGATCCGGAGCTTGCAGATACCATCCGCAAGAAGATGTTCGTTTTCGAGGATATCCTCACCATGGACGAACGGTCTATACAGCGTTTTATCCGCGACTGCGATATGAAGGATATCGTTTATGCTCTTAAGAACGCCACTGAGGAGATGTCGGATCTGTTCTACAGGAACATGTCTTCCCGTATGGCAGAGACAATACAGTCCGATCTGGAAATTACAGTTAATGTAAGACTCCGCGATATCGAAGAGGCGCAGCAGCATATCGTGAATACGATAAGGCGTCTTGAGGAAGCGGGCGAGCTGATTATAAATAAGGGTGGTAAGGATGATATCGTTGTTTAACAGTATCAATACGGAAAAAGAAGAATCGAATATCAGGCTTTTTGATTCCTATCAGGATTTTCTCGCCGCGGATCCGGTTCCGGAGCTTGAGGAGGCGCCGGAGAGCGGAGAGGAAAAGGAGGATGAGGCGGAAAGCTGGGGAGCCCTGTTTAACATGGAATATCAGCGTAAGATCCAGCAGGCCGAAGATTTGCTGAATGCGGCCCGGGAAGAAGCGGAGGTCATCCGCGGGGAAGCTTTTGAAAAAGGGGAAAAAGAAGGCTATGACGCGGGTTACGAAGCGGGAAGACAGCAGGCTTACGATGATTATATGGCAACCTATAACAAGGAATTGAACAGCCTGAAGCAGGAGATCGTCACCCTGGTTCAGGATATGGGAAATAAAAAGGATAAGGTCCTGGAGAAATACATCGATGATCTTAAGGACATATCGCTGGCTGTGGCCGAGAAAATAATACACACGAGCCTGAAATCCAGCAGCGAAATCATTAAGAGGATGATCATCTCCAGTACGGAAAAACTGAAAAAAACATCCTGGGTAAAGATTTATATCGGTAAGGAAGAGCCCGGAATCAATATTCAGGGAGATGCGGAACTGATCCATGAGCTGTCTAAGCTGTCCGAAAATGTGAAGATTGTGGTCATGGAAGAAGAATCAGGAACCTGTATCGTTGAGCTTCCGAATGAAATTATCGATGTGAGCGCCGGAACACAGCTGGAGAACATCAGGGGAATTCTGGAGAACGCGCGTCTTTAACAGGAAAACAGGGAGGAAATATGCTGAAAAAACTGCCCGGGCTGATAACGAGTTCAGAAACAGTCAGTCATATCGGAAAAATCGAAAATATAGTGGGTATGGCAATGGAAGCCTCCGGGGGTGCGGGGAGTATAGGCGATATCGTTATGATTTATAACGAGGATTTAAAGAAACAGGTTCCGGCCGAGGTGGTAGGCTTTCACGAAGATAAGCTTCAGCTGATGGCTTATGACGACATGAGCGGAATCGGAGCCGGAAGCTTTGTGAGAAATACAAGGAAAAGGCTGAAGATCCCGGTGGGGGAAGCCCTTCGGGGAAGAGTGATAGATTCCATGGGCCAGCCCATGGATGACAAAGGGCCTATTGAATCTTCCAGATACTACTATGTGGAAAGCCCGAAGATCAATCCGCTCAGCAGGCCGAGAATCGATGAAAAGCTGGATTTCGGCATTAAGGCAATTGATGGACTCAATACGATCGGAAAGGGGCAGAGAATTGGCATCTTTGCAGGCAGCGGTGTGGGAAAGAGTACGCTTCTGGGCATGATAGCCAAGAATGTCAAGACAGACATCAACGTCATTGCCCTTGTGGGAGAGCGAGGCCGGGAGGTTCGGGAGTTTATAGAGAAGGATCTGGGAGAGGAAGGTATGCGGCGTACCGTACTGGTGGTTGCAACCTCAGATCAGCCGGCCATGCTGCGTATGAAATGCCCGCTGGTGGCGACAACCATTGCGGAATATTTCAAGGATCAGGGGAAGGATGTGCTTCTCATGATGGATTCCCTAACCAGATTCGCAATGGCACAGCGTGAAATCGGGCTTGCCACAGGAGAGCCGCCTGTGGCGAGAGGCTACACGCCGTCCATTTATGCAGAATTCCCCAAGCTGCTTGAGCGCAGCGGAAATTTTGAAAATGGTTCCATCACCGGTGTATATACGGTCCTGGTGGAAGGCGATGATACGAACGAGCCGGTTGCGGATACGGTGAGAGGTATTCTGGACGGACATATTGTACTGACAAGAAAGCTTGCCAATGAAGGCCACTTCCCGGCAATCGATATCGGCGCCAGTATATCCCGTCTTATGACGAGCATTGTACCAAAAGAACATCAGGATGCGGCGTCCGGTATCCGCAATATACTGAGCATTTATATGCAGAATGAGGATTTGGTTTCTATCGGCGCCTACAAAGCGGGAACCAATCCCAAGCTTGATTATGCCATCTCCAAAATAAACCAGGTAAATGATTTTTTGATGCAGAAAGTGGATGAAAAGTTTACGTACGAAGAAATCATTGCGGAGATGGAACGTATTTTGGCTAAGCCGAAGGATGCAAAAGAAAAATAAAGGGAGAATGTACAATCCCAAAATGAGAGGCAGGACTGAATATGAAGAAGTTTGCTTTTGCTTTGGATAAAGTACTGGATTACAAAGGCCAGGTGGAAAACAGTCTCCGGAGTGAATACGCACAGAAGATGGCAAAGGTAAAAAAACAGGAGGTATACATAGACAGCCTGATTTCACAGTTCGCAGGCTGCAGGAACGAATTCGAGGCGAGAAAGAAGCAGGGCTGTACGGTTAATCTCATGGTTTCCTATGACGGATATCTTAACAGCCTGAGAAAACAGATTGAAAAAGAAAAACAGGTTTTGACAGAACTGAGAATAGACGCAGAGAAAAAAAGAGAAGAAATGGTTGCGGCCAAGGTGGAGACTTCATCCTTTGAGAAGCTGAAAGAAAAGAAACAGCTGGAATACGATAAGGAAGCGGCGAAAAAAGAAGAACAATTCATAGATGAATTCGTATCCAATACAGCCAATTCCGCCAGGAGAGAAGCTCTGGCTGCACAGGTATAAAACGGGGGTAATCCTGCTTATGCAGATTACTGATAGATATTCTGGAAGAAAGGAGGAGAGAAAATGGTCAGCGATGTCAGTGCAATGATGAATACCGTGAGCCAGGCTTCAAACCGGCCGTCATCTGAACGCCCGCAGCAGACAGACAGTTATCATGACATGATGAAAAATATGCTGAAGGAACAGAAGCGGATAAAGGAAGAAAAGAAGCCGGGTTCAGACAGTGACAGCACGAAGGTGAATGCAAAGGAAAAACCGGATAAAGACGAAGAAGGAAAGAAACCTGCAGAGACAGACGGCAGTGCTGTATTTCTGCCGCCGGGAAATGGTGAATTCCAATCTGTTCTCTGGATGCAGCAGCCTGCGGCAATGGGAGATGCGGTTCCTGAAACCGGGCTTCAGCCTGTTGACGAAGGAAATGTTGCGGCGGTTATGGCTGAAATGCAGACAGAGACAGTAGATGAAGCTGCAGAAGGACCGATGGTTGGAAACCAGCCTGAAAAGCCGGAAGGAAAAGAATTTTTATCGGAACCGGCCTTTACTGTACCGGAGAATGACATACCGGAAGAAAAAAGCGCAGCGGTTACTGTGCCTGTGCAGATTTCTGAAGGTAAGGATGAAGATGTTTCAGACCTGCAGACAGCTGTAAATATGCAGACTGAGGTTGAGAATGTTTCTGAAAATGAGAATCTTTCCGAGAAGCGGGTTGATGAAAACGCGCAGCTGTATGCACAGGCAGATGTGAAAGCAGCAGATGACCGGATTGTACAGCAGGGCCCGCAGACGGAAATGCCTGTTACGCAGGAAACGCCCGAAAGTCCGGAAGAGATGTTTCAGACGCTGCCGAAGGAAATTTTCACCCGTATATCTGCCGGTGAAAAAGAATTTACCGTACAGCTGGAACCGGAAAATCTGGGGAAGCTGATGATTAAGGCTTCTTATGCAGACGGCAAAGCAAGTATATCCATTATCTGTACCAATGAAAAGACAATGGAGCTTCTTTCCGGGCATGCCAGAGAAATCGGCGGCATTATGGAAAGCAATCTGGGAACACCCACTACGGTGCTGCTGGATAAAACGGAGCCGGATTACTTGGAACAGGGACAGGACGGACAAAACGGCCGGCAGGAAAATGCAAGGGACGACGAAGGCAGAGATAAGAAAGAGCAGAAGAAAAACGGCCTGGATTTCCTGCACCAGCTCAGGTTGGGATTGGTCTGACAAGAAAACGGCAGCACAGATATAAAAAGGAGAATGAAAAATGCCGGGTGTACAACTACGTACGAATGAATCCCAGGATTTGTCGTCGAACTGGTCTTCGCCAAAAGCGTCGGCGGGAAATATGGGACTTTCGATTGATGATTTTTATAAGATACTGGCAGCCCAGTTAAGATATCAGGATGCCGACAATCCGATGGATACAAGTGAAATGATGTCTCAGATGGTGCAGACACAGATGATTGCTACCATCAACCAGATGAATCAGATTTCAGTTATAACCTATGCTTCTTCCATGATAGGAAAAGAAGTAACGGTAGCACTTTTGGATAAAGATGGCTGGCCTACAGGTGAATTTAAAACAGGAGTGGTGTCAGGAGCTTCTATTTATGATTACCCGCCGGTTCTTTATGTAGACGGAAGTGGTTATCAGGTTTCTCAGGTGACTATACTTGGGAACAGGAATTCAGCGCAGGCTCCGCAAGATCCTGATGATCCTAATGATGGGGATGACGATGGTTCCAATCCTGGAGTGGAAGGGCCTGGAGACAACGATGGAGCACCTCCGGTAGACGGCGGGGAAGATGGGAACGGAACACCCCCGGTAGACGGTGGAGAAGATGAAAATTCAAATCCGCCAACTGGAAATGAAGGAAATAGCGAACCATAGGAGTGGTGAGATGGATGGATTACATTCAGTTTCCGGTATAGGGGAGCTGCGGCTTAAGCATGATGCACAGCTGGTACAAAAGGATCCGTCTTCTTCCTTCGCGGATATGCTGCGGGATAGGCTGAACCAGGAAGGATCGGTCAGATTTTCCAGACACGCGGCGGAAAGAATTGCGCAGAGGGGAGCCGATATCTCGGAAGGACTTCTTGAAAACCTGAACAAAGCTGTGGAGACAGCAAGGGACAAAGGAGCCAGGGATACCGTAATTATCAGCAGGGATGATGTGTTTATAGTGAACATTCCCCATAACGTGGTAGTGACGATGGTACCCTATCAGGAAATGAAAGAGAACATTTTTACTAATATTGACAGCGCTGTTTTAATTTAACGGGACCGGTTGCGGAGGTTAATCCGGATATCGGAAGTATATCCGGAATACAGCAGCTGTATTCAGAAAAAGAAAGGGAGAACATAAAGAATGGTTGGATCAATGTTTGCCGCGATATCAGGTTTGAAATCGCATCAGACCAAAATGGATGTTATAGGTAATAATATTGCGAATGTAAATACGTGGGGATACAAAGCCCAGTCGGCGAACTTTATGGACGCTACATACCGTACTACGATTGCAGGATCAGCAGGATCGGCAACTGTCGGAGGCGTGAACTCTTCACAGATTGGATACGGAGCCAATGTAGGATCCGTTACTGTTAATTATTCTACCGGAAACAGAAACCCTACCGGATGGGGCGGGGACTGTATGATCGACGGACCCGGCTTCTTTATTGTCAGTGCTTCGCCGCTTGCCAATCCGATTCCAAATGGTACTCCTCTGACGAGCAATGATGGAATTATGCTTTCCAGAGTAGGGATTCTGGCATTCGACAGTGAAGGTAATCTGGTGGATGACCAGGGAAGCTTTGTTCTGGGTTATGGACTGGATGGAAACGGAGCGGTCAATACTGGTCTGGATATGATTAAAGCCAAAAATGGTCAGACTTATACCTCTATTTCTGTTCAGACGGATGGAACGATCACTGCTGTAGTAGAAAAGGATACCACCGGAACGAATAATCCTGGTGATGTGGTAACACTGGGAAGGCTGGGTGTGGCTTCTGTCAACAACCCGAGCGGTCTGGATAAAACCCAGGGATATTATTACAAAATAGGCCCCAATGCAGGCGACGTATCCCATGGAGAATCCAACGCGGCAACAGGAAAAATCCTCAGCGGTTATCTGGAAATGTCCAATACAGACCTTTCCACGGAAATGGCCAACATGATCACCACACAGCGTGGTTTCCAGGCCAATACCAAAATCATTACCGTAACAGATCAGATGCTGGAAGAACTTGTGAATATGAAACGATAACAGTGAGCGGAGGGGTCCGTCCCCTCCGCAGCTAGAGTAAGGGGAAGACGAAGTGATTGAGTTAACAAAAATTAACGGTGAGCTAATCGTAGTGAACAGCCGGCTTATAGAATACATCGTTGCCATTCCTGAAACAAAAATCATTATGAATAACGGCAGATACCATCTGGTAATGGAGCCCCCGCAGGAGATTATCAGAAAAGTAATAGCGTTTGAGCAGAAGGTGGCTGAGGGCTGGGTAAAAATGAACTGTTGCATGGCCGGGGAATACATTGCTAACACACCGGAGGAAGAGGAGAAGGGGGAGGATTAGCATATGGACATTTCTACGATTCTCGGCATTATCCTTGGCTTTGCTGTAATAATTTATGGAATCGGAATGGAATCTCTGGGTAACTTCATAGATACGTCGAGTATTTTTATTACTGTAGGCGGAACCTTTTGTGCACTGATGGCATCCTTCCCTCTGAAACAGCTGGTCAAAATAGGCGTTCATATGAAAATTGTGCTTTTCGGTAATAAGTTTAAACCGGAGGAAGCGATAAATAAGCTGGTGGATCTCGCACAGCTGGCAAGAAAAAATGGTCTGCTGGCGCTGGAGGAACAGGCCGGAGACATAAAAGATCCGTTTTTTAAGCGGGGAGTGCTTCTTGTGGTGGATGCGATGGAAGCAGAGAAAGTACGGAGTCTGTTGGAGGAAGAGATTGCCGCCATGGATCAGCGGCATGATTCCGATGTTGCATTTTATGAGAAGGGAAGTATTTATGCCCCTGCATTCGGTATGATTGGAACCCTGGTAGGGCTGATAAATATGCTGAAGGAAATGAACCTTGATGAAGGCTCCTCCTCCAGCCTTGGACTGAGTATGGCGACAGCCCTGGTAACTACCTTCTATGGCTGCCTTTTGGCAAATCTGATATTTCAGCCGATAGCCAAAAAGCTTCGTATCAGAAATGATGATGAAATACTTTACCGTCAGATTATTGTGGAAGGCGTAGTGGGGATACAGTGCGGGGATAACCCCAAGAGCCTTAAGGAAAAGCTGGTTTCCACCTTAAGCCAGAAGCAGCAGAACAGGATGTTGAATGACGCTAACGCCAAAAAAGGCGGCAGGAACAGAGAAAAGAGCGCGGAAGAATAAAAGCCGGCAGTTTGTTTCAGGCGGCAGGTAAAGGATTATAACAGGTGCTTATATGAAAAAAAGAAAAAAAAATTCAGAACAGGGCGATTGGCTTAACACATATGCTGATATGGTAACGCTGCTTCTGTGCTTCTTTGTTCTGTTATACAGTATTTCATCGGTTGACCAGGATAAATGGAAGAATTTTGTATTGAGTATCAATCCGCAGGCGGCTGAAGCGCTTCAGGAGCCGAGAGCAGACGGTGCATTTCAGGAAGGTGTTATGGATGAATACCCTGAAGGCGATGCGGATGCATTTGAGGAAATGTTCCGGGCGCTTATCGAAGCGGCAAACCAGCTTGGCATAGAAAATCAGGTAAGCATAACCCAGGGCGATGGTTATACGTTTATATCCTTTAAGGATAAGGTGTTTTTTGACGGAGACAGTCCGGTGCTGAAGGAAGAGGGCAAAACTGTTCTGGATGCATTTGCGGAAGCGATTGCTCCTGCTGCGGACAGTGTAAAACAGATAGAGGTACTGGGGCATACATCCCAGGGTGATCCGGAAATTCCGAATGAAGTGATGACAGACAGGGTGCTGTCGGCGGAACGGTCAGCACAGATTGTAGCTTATTTGCAGGGAAAAGACATAATAGAGCCGGCTAAATTAGTGAGTATGGCTTTTGGACAGTTCAGACCTATAGATACCTTCCAGACATCAGAAGGAAGGGCACATAACAGAAGAGCGGAAATCCTGATAACGAAGGACGGAACGGTGGAACGCAGCCTGAGCTATTATTACGAACAGGTTTACGGGAGCGGAACCTTTGAAGAAGGGATGGATGCCCTGAAAGAGGAAGGCGGGGATACGGATGCGGGTGACAGCGCAGACGATAAACAGGAGCCTTCAGAGGGAAAGAACGGGGAATAAAAATACAGGAGTAAGCACATGGCTGAAGTATTATCACAAAGTCAGATAGACGCATTATTGAATTCCATGGTAAGCGGCGGGGAAGACGCAGTGGAAACAGTTCAGAAGGAAGAACAGGCCTACCGCTATTATGATTTCAATAGTCCGAAAAAGTTTACCAAGGACAGATTAAAGCTGCTGAAGGGAATTTATGATAATTATTGTCGTATTGCAACTTCCCAGATAAACAGCTTATTCCGGGTAAACAGCGAGGTAGAAGTGGTAACGGTTGAGGAACAGAGATATTACGAATTCAGCAATGCGCTGGGGGATAACGATATATTGACGTTGGTTGATATCAAGTTCGCGGACAATACCAGCAAATATCCTCCTCTGCTGATTCATATCAGCCAGCCGTTGATGGTCAATATGATTGACCGGATGCTGGGAGGCAACGCGGAGGATATGAGCATAGACACTTCGTACGTATATACGGAGCTTGAGATGCCTTTATACCGTAAGATTATCGAATATCTTACGATGATACTGCGGGATGCATGGAGCAGTTATTTGAAGCTTCAGCCCAAGGTGGAGCGTATCGAGGAAAATCCCAGCCTTTTCCAGGATATCAGCCTGGACGAAACCGTTGTAATTATTTTATTGGATGCCAAGCTGCAGGGGGTAACAGGAAAGGTAAGCTTTTGTATACCGGAAACCCTGCTGGCGGGAGTATTTGACGTAATTGATAACAGAAAGCGCACAGAGGATGAATACGAGAACGCGCTTCCGGATGTCCATCAGGTTATCATGAACAAAATAAAGGATTCCATTCTTACCGTAAAGGCAGATTTGGGCGAGGCGGAGCTTGATCTGGAGGATATTTATAACCTGCAGGTCGGAGATGTAATCGATTTGAACAAGCCTCATGATTCCGAAGTTGTTTTGTATGTGGAAGAGCAGCCCTGGTTTGTAGGAAAGCTTGGAGTGAGCAATAAAAACGTGGCTGTAAAAATCGACAGCCGTCTTGATAAAGCAGAAAATGCAAAAAATGAAATACAAGCAGATGATTTTACACCTGCTATGTAGATAGATGTTAAAAAAGTGAGGTATACAGAAATGGCAAAGATTCTGGTAGTTGATGATGCGGCATTTATGAGAATGATGGTAAAGGATGCTTTATCGAAAGGCGGATATACTGATGTATATGAGGCTGAAGATGGAGCGAGGGCAGTGGAAGAATACGAAAAACTGAGTCCGGATCTGGTGATCATGGATATTACCATGCCTAATATGGATGGACTTCAGGCCCTGAAAAAAATTAAAGAAATCAATCCGAATGCCACAGTGGTTATGTGTTCCGCCATGGGACAGGAGAGTATGGTAATTGAAGCAATTAAATCGGGTGCGAAGGATTTTATCGTAAAACCCTTTAAAGCGGACAGGATTCTGAAGACAGTTTCCAGTATCGTGGATGCATAAAGGAGGTTGAGTATGTCTTTTATCAATTCATTAAATATCAGCGCCTCCGGCATGTCGGCCCAGAAACTGCGTCTTGATGTGGCGGCGGAAAACATTGCCAACCAGGAGACGACCAGGACGGAAAACGGGGGACCTTACAGAAGAAAAATGGTAGTGCTCCAGGCGGCGGAGGACAACAGCTTCCGCAAAGCCATGGATTTTGCTTCTTCACAGGCCAGGCCCGCCGGTGTCAGGGCGGTACAGATCGCTGATGACGCAACACAGCTCAATCCTGTTTATGATCCGACACATCCGGATGCGGATGCAAATGGCTATGTCCAGATGCCGAATGTGGATTTGGTGAAGGAGACCATAGACAGCATGTCCGCAACCAGATCCTATGATGCAAATATTACGGCCTTCAATGCTATGAAGCTGATGATGCAGAAAGCATTGGAAATAGGAAAGTAAGCAGATAACTTTGGCCAGAAAGAGAGATTGGAAAGATGGGTGCGAATAGATTTAGTCCGGTAGAGATAGATGCGATAGGCGAGATCCTGAATATAAGCCTTGGAGCTTCTGCAACTGCCGCATCAACAATGCTTGATGCGAGAGTTGATATTACGACTCCGGTAGTACGGGTGGAAAGCAGAGACGAATTCAGCTTTAAAAATCTGGAGCCGGCAGTCGGAGTGGAAATAACGTATGTAGATGGGCTTACCGGGGATAACGTCATGCTTTTGAAAAGGCAGGACGTGAAGGCCATTGTGGAAATGCTGATGGGTATGGAGATAGCGGATGAGGATTTCGAATTAAACGAAATGAATATCAGCGCTATCTGCGAAGTTATGAACCAGATGATGGGAGCTTCGGCCACCGCTTTGTCAGAGCTTCTGGGAAAGCCTGTGAATATTTCTACCCCCAGATCATTTGAAATTACAAGTGACGAACAGTTCAAGGAGAAATATTTCACTGAAGGAAACCATAATATGGTGGTTATCAGTTTTCACCTGAAAATAGCAGGTAAGCTGGAAAGTGATTTTTTAAACCTGATGCCGATCAGGTTGGCAAAGGAACTGGTATTAGGATTTTTCCCGGAAGGCTTCGATGGGATCGAAGGAGCCGGGGAAGAACAGACAATGCAGGAAGAAATACCGGCAGAAAAGCCTGTGTACGAAGCACAGCCGGAAGCAGCTCCGGATACTTTCGGATTTGTAATGGATCAAACCGTTCCGGATACTACTTCCATGGATACTTCTTTAATGGATACGCCTGCCGGACAAATGCAGGCATCGCCGGAAGAAAGGGAGATTCCCATGCAGGAACAGTCAGCAGTCCCGCCTGTTACGGGACAGGATACAGCACAGCAAATGTATATGCAGCCGCAGCAGACTGCAGCAGTCCAGATGGATTCCGCGGCCCTTTCCAAGGAGCTTTTGGAAATGCAGAGGATACAGATGGAGCTTATGGAGCAGATGCGCCAGATGCAGGCAGAGCGCATGGAAAGAAAACCGAGACAGATCCGTGTACATTCTTCCGTTCAGCCGTCCCTGCATGATGAAAGCGCCGGCGAAGGTGATCCGGACAGCAATCTGGATCTGATTATGAATGTTCCCGTGGAAGTATCTGTTGAAATGGGCAGAACGAAGAAGCTGGTTAAGGACATTCTGGAACTGAATAAGGGTTCTCTTGTTGTTTTGGATAAGCTTGCAGGAGAACAGGTAGATCTGTTCGTAAACGGACAGTGCATTGCCAAGGGTGATGTTGTAGTAGTGGATGATAATTTCGGCATCCGGATCACACAGATACTGAGTGAGGATATTCCGGTTGCATAAGGATAAAGAATATGTTTGAAGGGTTTTTTACTGCTGCGGGAACGCTGATTTTAGTAGTTGGTATTTTAGTACTTTGCTATTTTACAACACGGAAGCTGGGAAGAATGCAGCCCGGAGGGGGAGGCGGCAGATATATCAGGCTTTTGGAGCGGATAGTCATAGGACAGGATAAAACGATAGCGCTCGTTCAGGCAGGAGATAAATACCTGTTGCTGGGAGTTGCATCATCCCAGATAACCGTACTGATGGAATTGAATAAGGAACAGTTAACAGAGCTTGAAGTAAGCCAGGGACAGACGGCGGATTTCAAAAGCATCTTGGAAATGATAAAGGATAGAAAGAAGTAGCTATATGGATGAAAATTCACTGATAAGTATCAACGGCAATGGGATGCCTACCTTACAAATATTGTTAATGATGACAATCATCTCATTGCTGCCATCGATTGTGGTCATGATGACTTCCTTTATGAGAATCGTCATCATCCTGTCCTTCACGAGAAGTGCGATTGGCGTTCAGCAGACTCCTCCCAATATGGTCCTCATAGGGCTTGCGCTGTTTCTTACCTTATTTATTATGAATCCGGTGCTGAAAGAAATCAATGAAGAAGCTTACCAGCTGTATCTGGCGGAACAAATAACGCAGGAGGAGGCCCTGGAACGAATGCAGGTGCCCCTGAAGGAATTCATGCTTAAGCAGACGGATGTAAGCTCCCTGGAATTATTTAACGAGATGGCAGGTAATGAGAAGGTGGAAGAGCCCAGGGATTTACCTATGACGGTAGTGATTCCATCCTTTATGACAAGTGAACTGAAGAGAGGGTTTATGGCAGGATTTTTTATTTATATTCCCTTCCTGCTGATTGATATTGTGGTTTCCAGCACGCTGATGTCCATGGGTATGATCATGCTCCCGCCGGCCACAATTGCACTGCCCTTTAAGCTTCTTTTGTTTGTTACGGTAAATGGCTGGGAGCTGTTATTTTCAGTTATAGTAAAGAGTTTTAATTACTGAGAGAGGTTATTGGAATGACTAACGGTGAAGTAGCGGATTTGATGTATAAGGTTTTTATTATGGCGCTGCAGCTTGGAGGACCTGTCCTGGTTGTCAGTATGGCAGTGGGTATCATTATATCCATCCTTCAGGCCGCCACCCAGATACACGAGCAGACGCTGACGTTTGTTCCAAAACTTCTGGTGATAGCAATCATCCTGGTTTTTACCGGATCGAATATGCTTCAGTCCCTGCAGGATTTTACAAAAGAAGTATTTGCATTGATTACGGCAATATAGTGCGGGAGGGAAAGAATGACCGGGGAAGTTACGGATCAGATTATACTTTTCTCCATGATTTTAATGAGAATGTCGGGATTTGTGCTGCTTAATCCTGTTTTGGGAAGAAGAGGAATACCGGGCATGATAAAAGCCGGTATGATTATGGTTCTTACGATTATGATATACCCGATTTCCGAAATCACAGGGAGGGTTCCTGTGATGGCGCTGGAGTTGGTGCTGTGTCTTTTGAAGGAGTTTGCAATCGGATATCTTATGGGCTTCATAATGCAGCTGTTTGATTATGTGGTGACCTTTGCAGGCTCTCTGATAGATTTTCATATGGGTTTGTCAATGGCGAGTGTTTATGATCCCGCAAGCGGGGCTCAGGTTGCCCTGACGGGTTCTGTTCTCAATATTTATTATATGCTTTTGTTTTTTGTGGCGGACGGTCATCTGGCTTTGATGAAAATTCTTGTTACATCAGCCGATGTGGTCCCTTATGGGCAGATAGCATTCGGACCAAATGTCTGGAATGCGATGCTGGTAATTTTCACAGAATGTACGGTGCTTGCCGTTAAACTGGCGTTTCCGCTGATAGCTATTGAGTTCCTGACGGAAATGGGAATCGGGATTCTGATGAAAATTGTTCCCCAGATGAATTTGTTTGTTCTCAATATTCAGATAAAAGTGCTGATGGGATTAGCAGTTATTATCTTTTTTATTTCTCCGATAGGAGATTACTTTGGCCGTCTGATCACACAGATGATGGATACGATGCAGGAAATATTAAGACTGACGGCAGGATAAAGGATGTGATTAAATGGCGGCCGATTCTAAAACTGAAAAAGCGACACCCAAAAGACGCCGTGACGAGCGTAAAAAGGGAAATGTATTCATGAGCAATGATGTCATCGTTGTTCTGGGGCTGGTGGGAATATTTTGTATGCTCAGGCTTTATTTTCCCATTCTTATCGACACAGTCCGCGATTACATGGTCCGTACGTTTGAGGAAGTGGCGGTACAGACTGAGTTTACGCAGGACAGTTTGAAGAGTTTTTCCTATAACTTCTTTATAACGGGTATGAAGGCGGGATTCCCGCTGCTCATAGTTTCTGCTGTTCTTCCTATCCTTGCGGTGGGAATCCAGACGAAGTTCCTTTTTACAACGAAACATATTTCACCCAAATTCAACCGGCTGAATCCGCTGCAGGGAATTAAGAAGCTTTTTTCACTGCGAAGCGTCATCGAGTTGTTAAAGAGTATTCTGAAGACCATTGTATTGGTGATTATTCTCTATAACATACTGAAATCAGACTTTCTGCAAATCACGAAAACAATGGATATGGATTTGGCGATATCGTCCGGGTTCATGCTGAACATGGTTTTTCAGATGATCATGAAGGTAATCCTCGTTTTCACTGTCATCGCCGGTTTCGATTTTATGTATCAGAAATGGGAATACGAAAAAGGAATTAAGATGACTAAGCAGGAAATCAAAGAAGAATACAAAGAGACTGAGGGTAATCCGGAAATAAAAGGCAAAATAAAGAGTCTGCAGCGGCAGGCGGCACAGAAAAGAATGATGCAGGCAGTGCCTACCGCGGATGTTATTGTCCGTAACCCCACACATTTTGCTGTGGCCCTGAAATATGACATGGAAAAGGATACGGCGCCGATAGTGGTGGCGAAGGGGCAGGATGAACTGGCTTTCCGTATTATTGCCGTCGGTGAAGAAAACGGGGTTGCGATTGTGGAAAACAGGCCTTTGGCGAGAGCATTGTATGCAGAATGCAAATTAGACAGGCAGATACCTGCACAATATTATGGCGCTGTGGCAGAGATTCTTATCTATGTCTTTAGAGCGAATCAGAAGTGGAGTAGTAACAGGTAATGAAGAAACTAACAAATTATGCAGTATCTTTGTTCGTCATCGTAATTGTACTGCTGTTGATTATACCGCTTAGTCCATTTTTACTGGATGTTTTTATCGTTATAAATATTTCCATTTCCCTGATTATTCTGCTTGTCAGCATGAATATACGGGAACCGCTGGAATTTTCCATATTCCCCTCCCTGCTGCTGATAACGACCTTGTTCCGGCTGGGCATCAATGTTTCTTCTACAAGAAATATTCTCATGAACCAGGGGCAGGCAGGCCAGGTCATTAAGTCCTTCGGTACTTTCGTACTGCAGGGAAATGCCATTGTCGGTTTTATTATTTTCTTTATCATCGTTCTGGTGCAGTTCATTGTTATAACAAAGGGCGCGGAACGTGTATCGGAAGTGGCGGCGAGGTTTACATTGGATGCCATGCCGGGAAAACAGATGGCAATTGATGCGGATTTAAGCTCAGGCCTTATTGATGAAACAGCGGCGCGTACGCGCAGGGAAAAAATCCAGAGAGAAGCTGATTTTTACGGCGCTATGGATGGTGCAACCAAGATTGTTAAGGGTGACTCCATCATGTCAATCATCATTACCGCAATCAACCTTATCGGCGGTGTGGCGATGGGCATGGTGATGTCGGATATGCCATTTACCGAGGTCCTGTCCGTTTATTCTATTGCGACAATCGGTGACGGACTGGTATCCCAGATCCCCGCTCTGCTGATTTCCACGGCGACGGGCATGATCGTTACGAGAGCTGTCTCCGAAGGAAGCCTGAACGATGATGTATCCAAGCAGTTCACCGCACAGCCGCAGGCAATTATGATGACCGGCGGTATCATGCTCGTACTGCTTCTGGTGCCGGGAATGCCCAAGTTCCAGATGCTTTTGCTGGGCGGCGGGCTGATCGCTGCCGGGTACTTCCTCAACAGGAAGACGAAAGAGGCGGCACAGCAGGAAGCAGCTGCAGCTGCAGGTGCGGTCGTTGAAGAACAGAAGAAGACTGCCGACGAAGGAGAATATTTCAAGGATATCAACAATGTGTATTCCATGATAGGAGTGGATCCTATCGAAATGGAATTCGGCTACAGCCTGATACCGCTTGTGGATGAATCAAGCGGGGGCAAAATGATAAACCGTATCGTTATTTTCCGAAGACAGTACGCCCAGGAAATGGGTGTGGTCATACCTTCCATCAGTCTTCGGGACAGCAGCAGCCTCAATACCAACCAATATGTGATCAAGATCAAGGGGGAAGAGGTTGCCGGAGGGGAAATCCTGGTGGATTACTATCTTGCGCTGGAGCCTGCCGAACCGACAGGAGAGGTTGACGGCATAGAAACAATTGAACCGGCCTATGGTATCCCCAGTAAGTGGATACTTCCCGAAAATAAGGAAATGGCCGAAATATATGGCTACACAGTTATTGATCCGCTGTCTGTTATGATTACACATTTGTCTGAGACAATCAAACAGCATGCCTATGAAGTGATCAACAGGCAGGAAGTGATGCATCTGCTTGAGAACGTCCGTAAAACGACCCCGGAACTTGTGGATGAAGTATTCCCGGGAATTATAAGTTACGGCAACTTCCAGAAAATATTAGTCAATCTGGTAAAAGAAGGAATTCCTGTAAAAGATATGGAAACAATTCTGGAAACAGTAGCTGATGTGGGAGCGACGGTAAAGGACATTACACAGATTACAGAAAGTATCCGTATAGCTCTGAAACGTACAATTACAAGAAAATTCTGTCAGGGCGGACAGATGCGTGTCCTTACGTTGGATGCTGAACTGGAAAAGGTGATAGTTACAAGCCTGACAAAAGGAGAGCAGGGAGTATATACGGCTTTGAGTCCCGATACGATGCAGAGCCTTATTTCCCAGGTAGGTGAAGGAATTAAGAAATTCAATGATCTCTCCCAGGATGTGGTAATACTCACCAGCCAGGTAATCAGGATATATTTGTACAGACTGTTGGAACAGTTTTATCCCAACGTTTATGTCCTTTCCTTTCAGGAAATAGCGAACAATGTACAGATTCAGTCAATCGGAAATATTGCATTATAACTGCTGGAGGGAAAGATGGTGCTAGAAGTTAAACCAAAGAAAACAGACTACGGAAAAATGACAGATGAAGAGCTGTGGGAAGAATATGAAAAAAAAGGCGGCCTGGAACTGAAACAGGAGCTGGCTCTCAGATACATTTATATTGTCCGTAATGTGGCAATACAGATGAGAGACGTTTATATGAGCTTTGCCCAGCTTGACGACATTATTAATGAAGGCGTAATCGTGGTGATGAGCGCGATTGACAAGTACGATCTTCATCTTAATGTGAAGTTTGAAACCTTTGTATCCAAACGGATCCGGGGAATGATAATCGATATGGCCCGGAAGCAGGATTGGGTACCGCGCACGGTGAGAAAGAATGCAAGGGAAATCGATGAAGCCACCATGCATTTATACGGAAAAACCGGGAGAATGCCTACGGCACAGGAAACCGCAGAATATCTGAATATGCCTCTTGATAAGTATGAGAAGGTTCTCAGCAAGGCAAATCTTTTTTACATTTTGTCTCTGGATATGCTGATGGAGGAAAAGGCGGAAAACAGACAGACAGTCCAGATCCCGTCACATAATTACAGGGAACAGCCGGAGGAATGCTATCTGGGAGATGAATTTAAGGGGATTCTGGCCGATGGAATCAGAAGCCTGAAGGAAAACGAACAGACGGTTATCTCTCTTTATTATAAAGAGGAATTGAGTGCAAGAGATATTGCCAAGGTTCTTGGCGTAAGTGAACCGAGGATTTCGCAGATCCATTCCAGTGCAATACGCAAGTTGAAAACATATATAGAAAACAGAGTGAAATAAAGAAAGTGAGGGCGTGTTATGTTCCAGGGATTCTATAACCTCGGCTCAGAAATGCTGTGCCAGACCAGGAATATGAATGTTATCAGCAATAACATGGCAAATGTGGCGACGGCCGGATTCAAAAGAGATGATTTCCAGGCATCGGCTTTCCGCGAAGTGATGATGTCCAGATATCAGGGAAGCAGTGATACCTCCCCGGCGGCGCTGGGGAATATGGCGATGGTCCGTTCAGCGGATACGACTGTGACAGACTACTCCCAGGGGATGTTCAGGGAGACGGAAAACACGTTGGATTTTGCGCTGACGACTCCGGGATTTTTCTGTGTGCAGACAGAGGGAGGGACCGTTTATACAAGAAATGGTTCTTTTGCACTTGATGAGGAAGGATATCTCACCCTACCCACAGTAGGGCGGGTATTGGGACAGAACGGACCCATTCAGCTTCCCACGGATGATATTATTTCGGATTCCAGGGGGAATATATTCAGTGCGGACGGACAGACCCTGTATGGGACGCTTTCCGTAGTGGACTTTCAGAATTATGACGAACAGCTTGTAAAGACAACGGGAGGCGCGTTTACCGCTCAGGATGCGGGGACTCCCGTGGATGCTGATGTGAAGTGGAAAGCGACGGAAGGGTCCAATGTGAATCCCATGGACGAGATGACCGCGATGATGAGCGGACAGCGTTCCCTGCAGAGCGCCGCGCAGATCTTGAAAATGTATGATCATCTGATGGATAAAACGGTAACGCAGCTGGGGCCGGCATAAACGGCAGAGGAATAAAAAATAAGTTTGAAATGTGTGCCTGAGGGCACAGATGGGAGCGGAAAATGAATATGTCATTTTACACGGCGGCGCTGGGAGCTGCCGGTCAGCAGGAAAAAATGAATGTAATCGCCAATAACATTGCAAATGTGAATACGGATGGATTCCGGAGCAAGAACGCGGTGTTTTCGGATTTGATGTACTATAACATGCGCGATGAGCAGGGGGCGGATACCAGGGTAAAGGCGGGAAGCGGCATAGCCATGGGGCGTACGGATACGGATTTCAGCGAATCATCAATGGCTCCCACAGGAGGAAATACCGATTTCGCAATTTCCGGAAGGGGCTTTTTCATGCTTCAGGATCCCAATACACAGGCTGTTTCTTATTCAAGAAACGGGAAATTCAATATGTCTCTGAGAGCGGACGGATTTTACCTTGTTAATGACAATGGAAAACTGGTGCTGGATGAAAACCGGAACCCAATCCGGCTGGATGAAGAAGGAATTGTGGGCGGAGCCCGGCCCGGTATTTATACGTTCCCTGTGCAGCAGGGGATGCTGAATACGGGAAACAATGAATTGACGGCAACGGAAAAGAACGGTGAGCCTGTGCTTTCGGCGGATGCAGAACTGCGTCAGGGTTATCTGGAGCAGTCCAATGTAAATCTTGCCGATGAAATGAGTAAAACGATTGAGTGCTCCAGAGCTTACTCCTATGTGCTTAAAATGATCCAGACTTCTGATGAAATAGAGCAGGTAATAAACAGCCTGCGGTAAGGGTGGTAGGAAATGAACAGCTATGATGATATGAACTATATGGAAATGGATGTTATAAAGGAGGTGGGAAGTATCGGAACCGGGAACGCGGCCTCCGCCTTGTCGGGAATGCTGGGTACAAGGGTCCGTATGGTGCTTCCTCAGGTGAATGTGCTGGATTTTAACGAGGCATTGAACGCCATAGGAAATCCGGAAACCATCGTTGCCGCGGTTATGGCTCAGATGAGCCTGGAAATCAATGGCATCATGCTATTTATTCTGAAGCCGGATCTGGTAAATGATATAGTAGGACGCCTTCTGGGACATCATATTGATGATTATTCCCAGTTGGATCAAATGGATATATCCGCATTAAATGAAGTGGGCAATATTATGATTTCCTCCTATGTGAATGCATTGTCGGGACTTGCAGGCGTGGATGTGGCGCTGTCGGTGCCGGAGATATCCGTGAATATGCTGGGGGGAATACTGAGCGTGCCGATGATTGAGTTTGGTTATCAGACAGATAAGCTCATGATCATCCGCGGAAAATTCATTATTGATGAAAAGGAACTTGACAGTGACCTGCTTATGCTTCCGGACATTGTCTCTTTAAACTATCTTATGAAAAAGCTGGTACATAATAATGGATAAAGAAATCAAGGTTGGTATTGCAGATATGAAGGTTGCCCGAGTGCAGGGCCTTTTGATCACATATGCGTTAGGGTCGTGCATCGGAGTGACTCTTTATGATCCGGTGATTAAGCTGGGCGGCCTTTTGCATATTATGCTCCCCTCCGCAGAAAATGTGTCCGGGGATAATGTATATAAATTCGCTGACTCAGGGATCCGGGAAATGCTGCGGAAAATGCAGGCCTTCGGGGGAATGAAAGTCAGATATGTCTGTAAAATAGCAGGCGGTGCAAAAATGTTTGAAATGCAGGGAAGTTTGGGAAATATAGGACAAAGGAATATACAGAGTGTGCAGAATGTGCTGCGCCAGGAAGGCATCCGCATTGTCAGGCAGGATGTGGGCGCCAATTATGCGAGGACACTTTCCATGGATGTGGAAACAGGAACTGTAAAAGTCAGGTCATACGGCAGGCCTGAGATCATCTTGTAAGGCAGGTAAGGGAGGGCAAATGAAATGGATAAATGTGTAGTAAGACAGGCAATAAAGGAAGTCAGCACTCAGAATATTATCGGATATGAAATTCTGTTCCAGACAAACGGAGACGATTTGTACTCGAAGACGGAAAATTCAGCGGCAGATAAAATGATTAATTTCCTGATGCAGAACAGCGGCAAGATCTTTTCTGATAAGCCGACGTTTATGACATTTACCCCTTCTTTATTGTTCAGGAATCTGCCGAAAATGTTTGGGAAGGAAACACTGGTAATTCAGATCGAAGACAATCTGATAGTACATCCCCTGGCGCTTCCCATGATTAAGAAATATAAAGCGGAAGGATATCTTTTTGCCATCAATGATTTCCAGTTTTCGCCCAAGTACTTCGGTATGCTGGAATACACCGATTATATCAGGATATCGGTGAGCGGTAAGGATGAGAAAGAAAGGACTTCCCTGGACAATGTGGTGAAAATGGCCCAGGCCTTCGGCAAAAAATGTATTGCCACAGGAGTGAACGGAAAAGAGGAATACGAACTGGCTGCCGCTCTTAACGTGGAATATATGGAAGGCAACTACATTGCGGAAACACTGATGACAAAAGCGAACAAAATAGATTATCTGCAGGGAAATTTCTTCCAGCTGGTCGGCGCCATATCCAAGGATGAGCCGGATATGGATGAGCTGGAAGAAATCATCAGCAGAGATGCGGGATTGACCTATGCACTGCTGAAAATGGTGAATTCCGCATATTTTGCCCTGAGAAAAAGGACGGCTTCCGTCCGTCAGGCCATTGTGACAATGGGGCTCGGACAGCTGCGGGAATGGGTTTATATGCTCAGCATAGATGAAGAAGATCCTACAGGAAGTTCTGCGGAAATACTGAAGATGTCCTTCCTGAGGGCCAAATTTGCCCAGGAGCTTACGGGACTCATTCATAAACCTGATTTTCCTATCAATAAATTTGAGGCCTATATGATGGGAATGTTCTCCAATCTGGAATATATGGTGGACGCTACAATGGAAGAAATCCTGGAAGAGATTCCGGTAAAGGATGAGGTAAAGAAGGCACTCATTTCTTATGAAGGAGATGCCGGAAAGCTAATGCTTCTGATATTAGCCTATGAAAAGGCCGACTGGAAGGAAAGCAAGAAGCTGGCTGGTGAGCTGGGAATCGATGCGACTACGCTGGCACAGATTTATATGGACTGTATCCAGAATGTAAATGAGATATGGCAGGCGCTTACCACGGATTTTAAGCGTAAAGAAGACAGCGTGGAAAGGGAGGAATAGCTTTGGCAGTTAATATTGTGCTGACCAATCAAAAGGGAGGCGTGGGAAAAACAACAACGGCCGCTTCCCTCGCGGCGGGACTTGTCATGGAAGGCAAAAGGGTGCTGGCGCTGGATCTGGATCCCCAGGGGAATCTGGGTTTCAGCCTCGGCTTAAATGCGGATGCCGAGGGGACGATCTATGATTTAATGAAAGGCAATGTAGATATCCGGGAGATTATCTGTCCCACGGAGTATGGGGACATCATTCCCTCGGATATCACTCTCAGCGCGGGTGTGAAAGAGTTTTATGAAAAGGGAAGAGAGTCCCTTTTAAAGGAAGCGCTTTCTGACATCGGAGACGAATATGATTATATTATTATCGATACACCGCCGGCCCTGAATATACTGACAATAAATGCCTATGTGGCCTCGGACTATATCATTGTTCCCATGTCTTCCGAAATCCTGAGTCTGGTCGGCCTGACACAGCTGAAGGAAACCGTAGATTCAGTACGGTTATCCCTGAATCCGCAGATTCGTATCCTGGGGATCCTGCTGACCAAATTCAACAGCAGGACACGGCTGGCAAATGAAGTAAAGGAAATGGCGGAAAGCGTGGCATTGCAGATGGATACAGCCTTGTTTGACAATAAAATAAGAAACAGTGTATCCGTATCGGAGATGCCCGCACATGGAATGAGTATTTTTAAGTACGCACCCCGTTCCAAGCCGGCGGAGGATTATCTCTGTTTTGTAAGGGAAGTTATTGAGAGAATCGGATAAGGGGGGAAGGAATGGCAAAGAAAACAAATAAGACAGAGCATGTGCTCAGCCTGCTGTCCGGAACAGATGCAGCTGTTGAAAAAGATGAAAAGAAAGAAACAGAAAAAAAAGGAACAGGGCAGGAAAACGATACGGCAGTACAGGAAAATCCCGCAGTGAACCGCCGGGGTAATGTGCATGTGGTATTGGCAAACGGGGGAGAAGGAGATCCGGTTGCGGAAATCGTGAAAGAAAAGCTGCAGGAGGAACTGGATAATTATCCGCTGCCTTCTGAGGAAGGCAGTTCCACGGAAACGGAGACTCCTTCGGAAGAACCGGCGGCGGAGGCTGCCCCGGGATCTGATGAAGCCCGGGGAAAACAGACTTCCGGAGAGGCGCAGCTTCCTGAAAAAGAAGAGCTTTCACAAAAAGAGGAGCAGTCCCCAAAAGAGCAGAAGCCTGAAGCTATGGATGGCTTTGTATTCTATAATATTATGGAATCGATTGTGCAGGAAAAGGCCATTAAGTATATGAAACAGTTTGGAAACTGTACATGCAAAAGGTGTGAAGCCGATACGATTGCATTGGCCTTAAGTAAATTACCTCCCAAATATGTAGTGGCAAAGACGGATTCCATATCGCCGCTGCTCAATTTTTATGAAGATCATTATGCGGGCCAGATTATCGTGGAGATCACGAAAGCCTGTATCGTTGTAAATAAAAATCCAAGACATAACAGATAAGGAAAAATTTATTTCCTGTTTACGGAAAAAGTCGGTATGGTATATTAAATTCATTTTGTTTCTGTCGATAATGAATGTAGATACCATTGATATTTTAGAAGAAAAGGGGTGTACATATGGCTTCTATAGGCGGATTAAGCAGCAATGCAAGTACAAACAGTGCATCTTCCCTCAGAGGTTACGGCGGGCTGGCCAGCGGGCTGGACCGTGACAGTCTGATCGAAAGCATGACCTATGCAACCACATCGAAGATACAGAAACAGCAGCAGGCGAAGCAGAAAATAACATGGACACAGGAGGCTATGAGAGGAATTACGGATAAGCTTTATAATTTCTCTCAGAGTTTTATTTCTTATACCTCTCCCAAGAGTCTGCTCAGCACTAAGCTTTTCAGTTCGAATCAGATCACCGCACTGGGAGAAAACAGTAAATACATCGGAGTGTCCGGCAGTTCTTCTCTGGCGAAATCCATGTCCATCGCAGGCGTGAAGCAGATGGCATCGGATGCAAAATGCAATTTCACAGGGGCTGCATCGGATCAGAAGCTGGCCAGCGGCGGGATTGATGAGGATTTATCCACACTGAATGATTACAGTACCGTAGCAGGAACAAGCTTTACTGTTAAATATGGCTCCAAATATTACAGTGTCAGCCTTCCGGAGAATAGTGAAGATTATAAATATGATACGCTGAGCGACGTGGCCGCATCCATAAACAAGGCAATGGGGGAGATCTCTGTCGGTGACGGCAAGACTCTGGCGGATGCCATGGCTGTTTCCGAGGATGGAAGCAGGCTTACGTTTACCAATAAGGATACCGCGGGAAATGCGCTTGAACTGACCGGCAGCAGCGACAATCTTCTTGGCAATCTGGGATTTCAGTTTGGACAGGATAATAAGGGCATTGAAATCACTTCATCCGGTGTCCGCGGTTCCAGCAATGCAAAGCTCACGGAACAGAAGTCGGTTGCGGATCAAATCGGAGGAAAGCAGATTTGCTTTACCTATAATGGAAAAACAGAGTGGATTCAACTGGCAAGCGCTGCAGATTTGAAGGATCCCACAAAAGGAAATAACGATTTGGATTATCTGGTTTCCGATCTGCAGGCGAAGCTGGACAAAGCGTTCGGTGCAGGCAGAATCAATGTTAAGGCGGATTCCACAGCTACTCCGGGACAAAGCAGCCTGTCTTTTAAAACGACTGTTCCGACCAATAACAACAGTATTGTAGAGGATAAAAGCTCCGTGCTTTCCCTGGCAGCCGGGGAAAGAGGATTGCTGGGACAGTACGGCGCCTTAACCGGACTTTCCGCAGGAGATTCCAACAGACTGAATCTGGAAAGCAGCTGGACGAAATCAGGTCTGAAACATATGGAAGGGATGACGGATGCACAAATCGCCGCGCTGCCGGATGAGGATACTCTGAAAATAAACGGAACGGAAATCAAAATCAAAAAGGGCATGAGCCTGACGGATATTATGGATGCCATTAACGCTTCCGATGCGGGCGTGAAAGCCAGTTACCTGGCGGAAGGAGATCGTTTTGTGCTCACTTCCACAGAAAACGGAGCGAGCGGCAAGATTGAAATAGACAGTGATCAGGGAATAGACCAGCTTCTGTTTGGTGTAAAAGGAACGGATTACGAGGTACAGGAAGGAAAAGACGCCATTATTGCGGTGAAATATGCAGGTTCCGATACGCCGGTAGAGGTGACGAGAGGAAGCAACAGCTTTAATCTGAATGGCCTTACTGTGACCGTTAAAGGGGAATTCGGATATAATAGCGGGGTGTTGGATCCCGCTGCCGAAGCGATAACCTTCGACGTAACTATGAATACGGAACCGGCGGTAACCGCAGTAAAGGAAATGGTTGACGCGTTCAATGAAATCGTGAAGCTGGTCAATGACGAGGTTTCCACCAAGCCGAACCGTAAATATGATCCCCTCACCGCTGAGCAGGAAGACGAGATGTCGGAAAGCCAGATCAATGCGTGGAATGAAAAAGCCAAGGCGGGGATGCTTTTTAATGACAGTGATATCCGCGGGCTGGCTGACGCGCTTCGTACGATTATAAGCGGCGATGCCTCAAATATGCAGAAAATGGGCCTGTCGGTATCCACCGATTATTCGGATAACGGAAAGCTTGTATTTGATGAAGAAGCCTTCAAGAAGGCTTTGGAAACGGATCCGGATGGGGTGATAAATGCCTTTACCCGCCCTGCTGAGAAAGATGCCAATGGAAATGTGACGGATGCCGGAGGCGTGATGGTCCGCCTTCAGACCATAATGGAGAAGTATGCATCCACAACCGGTGCTACGAAAGGAATCCTTATTGAACGGGCCGGTTCCAAGTATGCGCCTACATCGATACTCACCAATTCCATGCAGAAACAATTGGATGCAATAGATAAAGAGATCGACCGGCTGACAGATAAGCTGTCGGTAGAACAGGATCGCTACATTTCCCAGTTCACCAACCTTGAAAGACTGATTTCTCAAATGAACAGTCAGAGCAGCTGGCTGGCTTCTGCTTTCGGCGGCGCATAAAAAGGGCTATTTTGGGAATAGAGAGAAAAGGAATATTGAAATGAATAAAAACGGATATCAGCAATATAAGGAGCAGTCGGTAAATACCATGACAAAAGGGGAAATGCTGTTGCTGCTATATGACGAATTACTGAAACGGCTTATGCGGGCCGAGCTTGCCCTTGGCAAGGAGGACTATGAGACTTTTACCAATTCGGTAATACGCTGCAGGGATATTGTCTGTTATCTTCGTGATTGTCTGGATCCTCAATACGCTATCAGCAGTGAGTTGAGAAGGATGTATGAGTTTTTCCTCTATGAGTTCGGCCGTCTGGAGGCCGGCAGGAATAAAGAAATTATTCAGGAAGTGCGGCCACTGGTAACGGAGCTCCGGGAAGCTTTCCAGGAAGCGGATAAGATAGCTCAGTATTAAAAGATGGGATTGCATAACATGAACGAAGAATTGTTAATGGAAGTTTTAAGCCAGAGCAGGAAAAAATATGGCTGCGTGAGTGAAATAGGCAGAATGACAAAAGAGCTGGCAGAGGCCCTGTCGAGAAATGACAAGGTCTCCGCCCAGCTTCTGCTGGAGATGCGCGGCGAAGAAATGGCTAAAGCGGATACCTGTGAAAAGAATATCCGGCTTTTAGTGGAAGAAGCAGGCATTCAAGACAGAGAACGGCTTGAATGCCTTCTTTACAGAAAAGGGGAATATGGGAAGCCCGAAGAGGAAAGCGGACAGGAAGCCATCCTTGTGAAACAGATTAATGATGTGAATACAAAAATACGGGATATTCTCAAAAACGCCATTACGGTTGACAAGGTTGTCAGCAAAAGGATGGCAGGTGAAGAGTCTTTTTATAAGGAATAAAATAATTCCGGATTCTATGATTCCTGTTCCATTTTTGCAGAGGCGGATATGACCCACACCGGTCCGCCGGCCGTGGATCTTGATGAAAGCTCATCCAGCAGAAGCTCAGGCGGCCAGCTGACAGCGTTGTTGGAAGGATTGAACGGATCAGCCACGGTAATGTTTCCGTTATCGGTTACGCCGGTCAGTATGATAAAATGTCCTCTCTGTGTAAAATGGCCGGGACCCATCAGCAGTACAATCAGCTTATTATAATATAACGGCAGCTGAAGGGCTTCCGGGGAACGGATGGAAAGACTTTCGGCTTTCAGGCCGAAGGCTATGGCGCCTTCCGGTATCAGATTATGCCTGCTTCCGCCTCCGGCGCTCCAATATCCGTGTTCTGCTGCCCAGTCGGCCATATCAACAGGAGTGACAGTTTGGGAAGTCAGATTGGAAACCAGCATGGCGAGGACGGTAGGGCCGCATCCATATTTGGAAAGGGGATCCCTTCCTCCGTACAGGTAATCTTCCCATTCAGGATCTGTCTGGCTGTAGTAAATGAAAGACGACTGGGGCGATAAATACAGAGACGAGAGTATCCCGGATGATTTGGTACTGTTTTTTTCCGGCTTGAAGCAGCTTTCCGCATTTGAAGAAAATATGGGAAAGGCATTTACCTTTATTGCTGCGAACAGGAAACATGCAGCTATTATGAATAGAAACAGAAGGATTTTTTTTCTCATAAGAAACCTCTTGACCCGTAGGTGTATATTTTAAGATATTGTCTTTTCAGATAATAGATTATACCTATATTATCGGTTGAAATCCCAAAATAATAAGAAAATTGCCTCCGGGCAAAATGGAAGGTAATATGGCAGAAATACGTTTTGTAAATGTGAGTAAAGTATATGATGAAGATATAATTGCACTGGAGCGTGCTTCATTTGATATCGGTCAGGGGGAGTTCCTGTTTTTTATAGGAAGAAACGGAGCGGGGAAAAGCACGGCTTTAAAGCTGCTGACCGGTCAGGAGACGGTTACCGGCGGAGAAGTTTATATGAACGGCAGTTCGGTGAGCGCGCTCAATAAAAAACAGCTGCCCTACTTCAGAAGACAGTTCGGCATCATGAAACCGGATCTGGGACTTTTACGGAACAGAAGCATCCTGGATAACATCATTTTTTCCCTGAGGGCGACGGGGCACTATGGAAGAAAGATGGAGGAGCTTGCCAGGGCGTCACTGGGGATAACCGGTATGCTTCATAAAATGAATGCCTATCCGGATGAGCTTTCCGGAGGAGAAAATGCCAAGGCGCTGCTTGCCAGGGCAATTTCCGGAAACCCCAGGATACTGGTGCTGGATGAACCTACGGCAAACCTGGATCCCGACAGCTCCTGGGATATCTTCTGCCTGCTGGAGGAACTGAACCGGCAGGGAATGACGATACTCGCGGCGAGCCATGACCGTGAAATGGTAAGTGTTATGAGAAAACGGGTCATAACACTTTCGGCGGGACGGGTTGTTGCAGACGAAAGACGGGCCATATACAATGCGATGGCTGCCGATATATTGGAAGAAAGAAGAGTGCTCAATGAAAGGCAATTACTTAGAGGCAGAGAAATTAATTGACTGTCTGAAGGCAGTTATCAACCAACAGAAAATACCGGCCAATGATATTCTGATGAATTGGGAACTGTTTTTTAAAACAGCAGATTTTCATCATGTTTCCAACATGGTTTACTACACGGTCATGGGGATGAAGCAGGGAATTCCCCAGGAGTGGCCGAACCGGTTTGCGGTCCGTTACAGAAAGGCTGTAGCGGCGGAGGAGCAGTACAGGAACCTTGTGGAAGCCGTGCTCTGGAATTGCGATCAGAACGGCATTCATGTGATGGCTCTGGACGACGCCATATATCCCGGCTTTTATCCCATGCGTGAGATGCGGCTGGTGGACAAAGCGGATTTCTGGGTAGAGGGAAAAAAACGGGGAGAGCTGGACCGGATGATGTACTGTCTTGACTTCATACCGGAGGAAAACACACAGCCCGGGGTATACCGCTATACCAGATCGGGAGTCTGTCTTACTTTTTATGAGAAGCTTATATTTGGAAATAAGAAGCTTACCAGGTATTTCAGCATGCCCGTAAAATCACTGCCGAGAAAAGAAGACAGCCTGTATGTCCATAAAATGGAAGAACCCGGATTGTTTATCTATCTTATGTGCAGCAAAGCCCAGCGGTTCGTGGACGGTGAATTTGATTTGAGGGATATGGTGGATATCTGGCTGTATTACAGGGCCGTGGTTAGAGGAAGCAGCTGGAAATACATCATGAAGCAGCTGGGCAGACTGGAAGTATGGAATTTCACCAATAAGATGCTCGACCTGACCGATATCTGGTTCGGAGGCGGCGGGGTGGGAGAGGCAGAGTCTCAGGAAACCTTTGAAGAACTGGAAAATTATATATTTTTCAAGGGAGCGCAGGGACAGGAAACAGCCATGCAGATCCTGCCGCTTCTGAAACAGACCATCCGGGAAAAGCGGAAAAAACAAAAGAAAGAAAAGCGGATAAAAATCCAGAAGTGGATGTTTCCCGACAGGGAATACATGACCATGATATATCCGAGAATGGGAAAATACCGTATTCTGCTCCCTCTGTGCTGGATGAGAAGACTTGTCCGCAGCTTTTTTATCTATATAAAGACGAAACTCAGAAAAAAGAGAAAAATGGAAAACGTTTCTTAATATTTTACAGATTGTGACGATAATTTAGGTAAAGAGGTGATTGTATGAAAATATCTATGGAACATATTCATAATATGTACCGCCAGAATGAAGCACAGTCTGTAAAAAAAGATGAAAATGAATATGGAATAAACAGGAAACGCAATTTTGATGAAATAAAAATCAGCGCCCAGACAGAAATGATTCCTGGAGAAACGGAGTTTGCCAAAATACTCGCTGAAAAGCTGTCAGCGGAGGTGAGGCAGGAGGCTCCTGCTGAAAAGCTGGATATCCTCAGGGAAAAAATCCGGACCGGATGCTATGAAATAGATGTTTCCGCCATTGCATCAAGGATACTTTTGGAAGATAAAGGAGATAGTTAAGATGGAGGAACTGAAGAAAATTATTGTTGAGCTGAACAGTGTTTTTGAGGAACTGATACCGATAGAAAGAAATAAGCTGACAGCGGCTGCCGACCATAATGTGGTGGAGCTGGAAGAATGCATGAAAAGGGAACAGGTGGCAATTCTTCAGCTGAAGGGGCTTGATCAGAGAAGGGAAGCCCTGCAGCAGAAGCATGGGTGGAACGGAATGAGCTTCCGGCAGCTGGCGGAAAACCTGGATGAGGAAGAAAAGGCAGATATTCAGCCGGTGTTTGATGAGCTGGATCGGAATCTGCAGTCCTTCCGTGATATCAACGGGGATGTGAATGAAGTGATTAAGACGAATCTTCACGTAGTTGAGAACATGCTTGACAAAACGGGACCATATTCCGAACAGGGCAAGGAAAAAGAAACAGAGAAACATTACACGAGCAGAAAGGCTTAGAGGAGGTAACACATGCGGTCAACATTTTCAGGCCTGAACATGGCGCTGCTGGGTATGAATGCCAGCCAGAGAGCGCTGGATGTGACGGGACAGAATCTTACTAATATTAATACCAGCGGCTATACGAGACAGCGTCTGGATCTGGCGAGTATCAGCCCTACCGGTGCAGAATATTTCAATACCAAATACGCGGTTAAGGTAGGCCAGGGTGTACTGATGACCGGGGTGAGCCAGATAAGGGACCCTTTTCTGGATATCCAGTTCAGAAACCAGCTCTCCAGGGTGGGCAGTGTGGATGCGAAGAATCAGGTGCTGACAGGTATTGGTGATGTATTTGATAATGTGGATGTGACTACAGTACAAAATGCCCTGGATGATGTGGTAAAGCAGCTGCAGACACTTTCCACAAAAGTGGGACAGAACGGTAATGATAATCTGGTCCGTTCTTCCTTTGAAGTTCTGCTTTCTTATATACACCAGAATGCTACGGATTTGTCGAAGGTACGTACGGAACTGGAATCGAAGATGGAGACGACAGTAATTCCGGATATTAACAAGATTCTGACCTCTATACAGCAATTAAATGAATCCATCAAACAAAGCCAGGTTTTGGGAAGCCCCGCTCTTGAGCTTAAGGATAAGAGGAATCAGCTGATTGATGATCTGGCAACCTATCTTCCCATTGATGTGGTTTATGGAGAAGAGGTTGTCGGCGGCAGTTTCAAGGTGGAAACCATGAGTATTAAGCTTAAGGATGATTTCAATAATCCGCCGGAAGATGCCTATCTTATACAGGATGATCAGGCAGGTTCCCTGAAGTATTCCATTGATCCGGCAACCGGGGAAAGCAAGATTGATCTGGAATATCTGGATTCTACGGGAAACATAAGACATGATACAGATGCTGCGGATAAGTTTACTGAAGGTATCCTGAAAGGGAATCTGGATATGCTTAATAAGGAAGGCATATTTGATGGCTCGGATGTAAAGGGGATTGGATATTATCAGAAAATGTTTGATTCTTTCGTCAATACGCTGGCTACAAAAATGAACGAGATGAATACCTTTACAGATGGATTAGGAAATAATCTGTACGACGGAGGTCCTTTGTTCGAGGCAGAGGGAGGCGGGACTATTACAGCCGCCAATATTAAAATATCAGACGGCTGGATGGATGGTACCGTTCGGCTGGTAGCGGATGAGACGGATGATCCGGACAACACTTCAGGAAAGAATATTCTGAAGATGAGTAATCTTCTGTCTACCGATACCATTGAATTTATGGGAACGAATAGTTCTGGAGTTTCCATTCAGGTCTTCAAGGGAACTATGCCGGGAGCTTATGCCAATATACAGGCAGAACAGGGTATTGAGAAAAAATCAACAGAGTCCATTCTTGATAACCGGGTAACAGTATTGGCTAATTCGGCAGATGCCAGGGACTCCGTAATGGGAGTGAATATGGACGAGGAGGTTATGAATCTGATGCGCTATCAGCAGTCATACAGTGCTGCAGCCAGACTTATGACAACAATGGATGAGGCATTGGATAAGCTGATAAATAATACAGGTGTCGTAGGCAGATAACAGGAGGATTGAGCAGATGAGAATAACGACAAATATGCTGATGAGAAATTATCAGAACAGCCTGAGCAAAAATATCGGCGGATTGTCGGAAGCACGCAACGCGGTTCTGACAGGGCGCAGGTTTACCAAAGCTTCGGAAGATCCCGGAGGTGCGCTTTCAGCATCTTTGCTGGAAAGAAAATATGTGAGGAATAAAAGCTATCTCACCACACTGACGGAGGTGCAGTCCAAACAGGATGCGCAGGAAGATGCGATTATGCAGATGACAAATATCTGCAAGACGATTGACAGGGATTATTCGGTCAGTGCCATGAACGGAAGCAATCAGGAAAAGAGTATACGCGCCACATATGCCGCAGCCATGAAGGAACTGCAGCGGTCTATGGTCAGCAGCCTGAACGCCCAGTATGGGGATGAATTTGTTTTTGCAGGTGCGGGCGGCATGAAGGCTCCGTTTGAATTGAGTGACAGCGGCGTCCTTACCTACAGAGGAATTGATGTTAATACAACGGACCCGGCTGAACTGGCCAAGCTGCAGGAATATTCCAAAGAGGGGACCTATGTGGATATCGGCTTCGGCCTTAATTTTGACAGCAGTGGTGAGGTGGTTCCTTCCAGCGCATTTAATACGGCTCTTCCCGGTATCAATGTAGTGGGATTGGGTGATAAAAATCTGGTTACTACAATCGGGAAAATGGTAAAGGTGCTGGAGGCCGATACTTTCGACAGGGATGCATATGCAGAACTCTGGACAGACTTCAGGGAAGGCACGAACACCTTGAATGATATGACCACCAAGCTGGGTACCAAAACCACTCTGCTGGAGGCGACGAAGACGAGGCTTACCGATCTGGATCTTTCTCTGTCCACTCAGATCGACAGCATTGTAAATGTGGATCCTGCAGAGGCGATTATGAATTTCTCATGGGCGAATTATACCTATACTACGGCATTAAAAATAGGAACAAATATTATCTCTCCGTCATTACTTGATTTTATGCGTTAGTTTTCATAAGCGGGAGGTGTTTGAGTGATGGAACAACTTTTACAGATTAAAACTATTCCGGTCAATTATGAGCTGACAGTCCATAATGCAAGACTGGAAATAAAAAGCGGAACGGCTGAGCTGGAAATCAGCCGTGATAAAGGCGGCATGCATATTAAAAGCCGTCCCGTAAAGCTGAATATTGATACGTTTGAAGCGCGTAATTCAGTAGTGCCCACTGCGGCAACCGCCATTAAGCAGGCTGCGAGCAGGGGGAAAAGTGCTTCGTATGAGGCCACGGCTCAGTATGCATCCGAAGGGAAGCTGATGCTTAAGACCCAGATTGGTGAGGGAAACGAAATGCTGAATCAAATTATCGGACAGCGTGTGGCCCAGCCGGAAGGCAATTTCAATATAAAATTCATACCTTCTCAGGGTGCGAAGTTCTCTTATGAGGCGCCGTCTCTTTCCATAGAGTATGAGATGGATAAACTGCAGTTTGATTTGAAGGTGGAAAAGGGACGGGTGGAATTTATTCCCGGCACAATTGAACTTTCGATTACCCAGCAGCCGGATGTGATCATTGAATATGTGGGCAAACCCATATATGTGCCCCCGAGTGTGGCAGCTCATTTTAACGGTGAGAATATTAATGTAAAGGCGTGACTGAAATAACGTTTACCCGCGTGGTAACGAAGAAAATGGAGTATGGATATGAAAGCGGATACAATGTATTTTGGTATGCTTGAATTCAATAAGGAAGAATTAATTTGTTTTGAAGAAGGTCTTTTTGGTTTTGAAAACCGAAAAGACTTTCTCCCTGTTCCTTTTGAGGCGGAGGATGATACCATTCTCTGCCTGCAGAGTATTGAAGACAGGGATACCTCTTTTATTATTATGAATCCTTTCCGGCTGTCGCCGGATTATAATCCCCAATTAAAGCCCGAGGACTATAAAAGGCTGGGGACTTCGAGGGAAGAGGATTTATCTTATTATGTGATATGTGTTATCCGTAATACGCCGGAAGAAAGTACGGTAAACCTTAAATGCCCTGTTGTGGTGAATTCCGTTACGAGGAAAGCGATTCAGGTGATTCTGGAGGACGGGAACTACAGGTTCCGTCATTCCCTTTCTGAATTTTCCGGAAGGGAGGTCTGATATGCTGGTACTTCGAAGAAAAAAAGGCGAGGCAATCAAAATAGGTGATAATATCACCGTGACTGTTTCCGATATAGGCCAGGATTGTGTCCAGATTGCCATTGATGCGCCGAGGGAAATCAGTATTCTGCGTTCTGAGCTGGCGGAAGCCGCCAAGGTAAACCAGGAGTCGGCCAAAGTTGACCGCGAGTCGATAAAGAATCTGAAAAACATGCTGAAGAATCAAAAGGATAAGACGAATACATGAAGAAAATAAGGTTAACGGTAACTGCTTTTTTTAGTATAATCATTCTGTTTACGGCTTTTATTATCTTTTTCAGGCTGCAGACAGAGGCGGCAAACCGTTCCACAGGGGATTTGAAGGTGACCGGCGGCAGCTATGGCGAGGATTACCGGTACGAAAACAACACCCTTGTTATTTTATCGGATAAACCGGTTACCATCTCCGGAGAAACAAAAAAAGATCGGATTCAGGTGAAGACGGGTGTTGATGCGAACCTGACACTGAAGAATCTGGATATAAGGACCAGCGGCTGCGCGCTGGATGCGGGAGACGGGAAGGTCTCCATAAAATTCAGCGGCAGCAATTATGTGAAAAGCGGCGCCAAGTATGCAGGAATTCGTGTGCAGGAGGGGGCGCAGGTGACTCTCTCCGGAGGGAAAAAGGATACGCTCATGGTCTTCGGGGGAAGCCAGGCAGCCGGGATCGGCAGTGAAAAGGATATGGCCTTTGGCAAAATTACTGTTTCGGGGGGGACAGTGACTGCCACCGGCGGAGCCAGGGCAGCCGGAATCGGCAGCGGTTATCAGGGAACAGGAGGAGATATCCTGTTAAAAGGCGGCTGTATCAGTGCATACGGGGGAGCGGGAGCTGCCGATTTGGGCTCTCCCCAGGAACAGGACGGAAAGGGTACGGTTACCCTGAACGGAAACAGTATGCTGTTCGCTGATGATATCCTGGATGAATTCAAAAAAGAAAATGGGATCTGGCAGTCAAAAAATACGATTGAAGTGTATCAGAAGGTCACTCTTACCTATCCTCTGGAAATCGGCAGCGGCCGGAAGCTGGTAATTCCTCCGGATGGAGAGCTTGCCATACCTGAAGGTACGGAGTGTGTGAATAAGGGTGAAATTTATGCTTACGGCATATTGGATGTGTCCGGGACACTCCGTAATGAAGGGGAGATTTATGATTATCAGGGAGACCTGGAGGAGGTTTCCGGAATAACGGGGAAGCAGGCTTCTTTCCGTGATTTAAAGGATATTTACCTTTCTGATGGAACCATCCTTTTTACGCAAGACGGTTATGAACAGAACGGCATGCAGTTCCTCATTGTGGACAGTTCTTACAGAGGATATACAATTTATGGAGACGGAAAAGAACATAAAGCCTCAATAGAGGTGTCCTCCGGCGTATCGGTGAGCTGTACTCTGGAGGATGTGCTGCTTTCCCCCGAAGGGAATGCATATGCATTAACTGTGGGAGAAGGAGCGGAGGCTGTCCTTACATTAAAAGGAGAGAATACATTTACCGGCGGAGCCAGCCCGATATCAGGAAGTATCCTCATGCAGAAGGATGCGGAACTTGAGTTAAAGGGCAATGGTTCCCTCACATTACAAAGCGGGAACGGAAGCAAAATGGTTCTGAGCGGTGACGGTTCCGCTGACGATGAAGAAGAGCTTCCGGAAGAGGAAGCGGACGAAGAGACTGAGGTTCGGATAACAGAGGATGAAAAGAAGATGGAGGCCTTCCTGGAACGCGACATGCTGGAACGGCTGTCTGATGCAGGTGAGTCCCTGGATATCAACGGCAGAATGGCGCGGATCCGTTTGAATGGACGGGGAATTGACGAACTTCTGGCGGCAACCGCAGGGGATATCAAGGTTCGTGTGCGTCCGTTTGTCCTGACGGATAAATTTACAGAAGGAAAGCTTTACATAGAGGACAGGCCGGTTCTGGATATACAGGTTCTGGAGGTGCTGGGAGAAGAGGAAGAGATAGTTGATATCCACTTCAAAAATGGCCTGGTTACCCTTTCTATCCCCTATCAGAAGCCATCGGCGGAAGATGCCGGAAATCTAGGCCTCGTATATGTTGGGGCGGACAACACTCTTGACTGGATTAAGAATTCTTATTATGACGGTGATAAAAAAGTCATGGTATCCGATGTAACACATTTTTCCGTTTACGGAATCGGATATAAAAGCCCGGCGGCCAAGGATAGTGAACAGAAGTCCACAGTATCCGGGAATACGGTAAATAAGCAATAAATATAAGAATAAGAGGAATAAAAAATCAGCGATACCGGAAGAGGATATCGCTGATTTTATTATCAGTGTATTTTATTTAAGTAATTTGTCAGCACTCTGGGAATATTGGCACAGGAGGCCTGGACATTGACAGCGCCTATATTATGCGCCACCATGGGCATGCCGTAGACAACACAGGAATCCTTATCCTGGCCGATAGTATAGGCGCCTGCCCTTCGCATCTTCAGGAGTCCGTCCGCGCCGTCATGCCCCATTCCCGTCAGAATAACGCCCACCGCGTCGCTTTTTGCCACATCGGCAACGGAACGGAACAGGACGTCAACGGAGGGCCTGTGGCCGTTTACCTTATCTGCCGAGAAGCAGTTGACGGTGTAGGAAGAGCCGAGCCGTACCACCTTCATGTGAAGGCTTCCGGGGGCAATCAGCACGGTGCCGCGCTCTATTTTGTCTCCGGTACAGGCTTCCTTTACATGAAGCCTGCAAAGGCGGTTAAGACGTTCCGCATACATTTTTGTGAAACCCTCAGGCATATGCTGAGTGATTACAATACCGGGAATGTTTTCGGGAAGTGCCTGAAGAATCTGGAGAGTGGCTTCTGTGCCTCCGGTAGAAGCCCCGATGGCAATGATCATGGAATTCAGTTTCGCAGGATTGATAGGACTGAGTCTTGGGACTATGGGAGAAAGGGGCTCTTTTTTTACAGAAGACGGGCCTGCCACACGCACTTTGGAGCGGGAAGCAATGATGATTTTAGATGCCAGGCTGTCGACGAATTCCTGACGGCCGAAGTTGGCGGCGGGATTTGGCTTTTTGACAAAATCCACGGCGCCGTTTGAGAGCGCCTCGAAGACGTTCATGTTTACGGCGGATACCAGGATAACCGGTATCGGATGCTTGGGCATGACCTGTTTCAGGAATTCTATCCCGTTCATTTTAGGCATTTCCACATCCATGGTGATGACATCCGGTGCACACTGGGGTATTTTTTCAATGGCCTCATACGCATTGGCAGCATATCCAACGATTTGGATACGGCTGTTTGCCTTAGGCAGATTGCTGGTAAGAAAACGGCCGAAGACCAGTGAATCATCGACAACCAGAACTTTAATAGGAGTATTAAGTAGCATATTCATATCGCCTTTCTGATATTTCTAAAGGATACGGGCTATTTTCTATATGTTGCCGGCATTATGTAATTATAGCGGGTCGTGGTTTTGTTAAGGCTTTCGGAGTGGCCGATTAACAGGTAACCGCCGGGGGCGGTGGCATTATAAAACCTTTCTATTAATCCGTTCTTCGTTGCCTGGTCAAAATAAATCATTACATTCCGGCAGAAAATCACATCAAATTTTAATTGGAAACGTATAGGATCCATGAGATTGAAGGTCCTGAAAATAACGTTGGATTTCAGGTTCTGTTTTACGGTCCAGATACCGGGTTCCGCTGTCCGGTCAAAGTATTTGCTCTTCCATAGCGGAGGAAGCTTAGACAGGGATTCCTCATCATACTGGGCATTCTGGGCGGCCGTAAGGGCATTCTGGGATATATCCGTGGCCAGCACCCTGGTATCCCACATGGCGGCTTTATTGCCGAAATATTCTTTTAATATCATGGAAATGGTATAGGGCTCCTGGCCGGTGGAGCAGCCCGCGCTCCAGATGCTTAATACGTGATCCGTCTTTGTCCTTTCCAGATAAGGGAGGATTGTTTCACGGAAGAAGGTGAAATGCTCTTCCTCCCTCATAAAGTAGGTATAATTTGTAGTAAGACGGTTTAGCATACTGTCAATGTCCGCCGGGCTGGCCTTGGTGAGGATATCATTCACATAGTCTGTAAAGTTGGTATATCCCTTTGCGAGGATATCATTGGATAATCTTCCGATAATCAGCTGTCTTTTCTTGGAGAGATCGATACCATATTTACTTTTGATAAAAGTATATAAGCGTTTAAAATCATTATCACTTATAGTCAGCATTATATTGGCTCCTGTCTGTTTTAGTGTTTATTCAACAAGCGCTTCGTAGTTCAACAGCAGAATAACGGTTCCGTCCGGTAAAGATACCATGCCGTTGGTTAATTCCTGTCTGCTTTCAACCGGAATTGACGAGGTCTGGCGTAAGTCAATATCAAGTACCTGGGACACGCTGTCCACCATCATGCCTATGGTGTTGGATTCAACCTGAAGGATGATGGTGCTGTTGGATTCCAGGTCTTCCATACAGCCAAGGCGCAGACGGAAATCAATGATAGGAATGATCTGCCCTCTCAGGTTGATGATGCCCTTTATATATTCGGGGACAAGAGGGACGGGCCGTATGGAATAATCGGTAATGATTTCCACAACATGCATGGTGTCCACACCATAGGTCAGTCCGTTTGCTATAAAGGTAAGATAGCTTCTGATATTGGTATTTTCTTCAATCATCTGTTCTTCATCTGTTCTGTCGTTTATTTGTTCAGCCATTTTAAAGCCTCCATAATTTTATTGATCATATGCGGGCCGGTATACGGCCTCTGTTATCCGGGCGCAGTTTAAAAAAGGGACTGTGCCGAATGATATACATTGGCGATATCCAGTATGATACTGATATTTCCGTCTCCCAGAATCGTACAGCCGCTGATTCCGGAATTCTTGATATTAAAATTGTTCAGATAGGGAGGGAGAGGCTTTACAACAACCTGCTGTTCTCCCAAAAGCTCATCTATGAACAGGCAGTAGGACTTGTCGCTGGCATCCACCCACATAAGAAGTCCGTCTTCCAGGCTGGTGATGGCGTCGTTGATGTTATACAGCTGGTGAAGACGTACAAGAGGGTAAAAATCACCCATGCAGCGTATCATCTCATGGCCTTCGGAATCATAGATGATATCCTCCGGAAGAGCCTTGAAGGACTTGCGGATATTGGAGATAGGCACGGTGAAAATAGTGCCGCCGACACTGACCTCCATGCCGTCCACAATGGCCAGGGTGAGAGGAATGCGCAGTGTCATGCAGGTCCCCTTTCCGTATTCACTGGTTATGGTTACGGTACCGCCTATGCTTTCCACATTCCGTTTTACAACATCCATACCCACGCCGCGCCCTGAATATTCCGTTACCTCCTTATTGGTGGAGAAGCCGGGAAGCATCAGGAGAGAGAGGATTTCCTTCTGGCTGTATTCTTCTTCCGGTTTTGTAAGAATGCCGTTTTCACGGGCCTTTGCCAGGACGGAAGCGGGATCGATTCCCTTTCCGTCATCCCTTACGGTAATGATAACCTCACTGCCGGTATGGCGGGCGGATAAAAGAACCTCGCCCTGAGGATTCTTCCCGGCGTCAATACGTTCCTGCGCCGTTTTTTCAATTCCGTGATCCATGGAGTTGCGGACGATATGCATGATAGGATCGCTGATATTATCCACAATGCTTTTGTCAACCTCCGTTTCTTCCCCTTCTATTGTCAGCCGCACATCCTTATTCAGTTCCTGCTTCATATCACGGACGATACGGTTCATTTTCTGGAAGGTTCCGGAAATGGGCACCATACGAAGAGACATGGCGATATCCTGCAGATCATCGGTGAGCTTGCGCAGCTGTCTTGCGGATTTCAGGAAGCTGTCAAGCTTCAGGCCATGAAGCTCAGGGGAAGATATTACCATGGATTCGGTAATGACGATTTCTCCCACAACAGCCATGAGCATATCCAGCTTGGAAAGGTTGACACTGATTAAATTCTGCTTTACAGGAGCATTATGGGCGGCGGGAGCCGCAGGCTTTTTAGCGGGGGCGGCGGCCGTTTTACCGGTATTCCGGGCTTCCTCTTCCGCTGCCTTTGCTGCTTCCCTCACCGCATAAGCCGGATTGTCAATCAGTTCATAGGAACGGATATTGCTGCTGTCCTTTATGATGGTGATGGCTATTTCGGCCGTTTCCTTTGAATCGAAAGCGAAATAAAACCCGTCCTGTACTATGCTCTCGGCTGAATTGCTGTTTGTTTCAATATCCGCAGGATAAAAGCGGAAATCAGAAGTGGCGTCCTTTACAGAGGTGACCAGCATGAAGGCCCGGAGATTTTCCATGCCGCAGCCCTCATCAAAGAAAATATGTACAAAACACATTCCCTTGTCTTCAGGAAGATGGGACGCTGGAATTTCCTGGCCGGCAGCAGCTTCAGGAGCGGCATTCTGTGGGGTTTCCGTAACAGCCGCAGTGTCTTCCGATCCGCCTTCCGTTTCTTTGTCACTGATTTTGTCAAGAAAACTATTAATTTCTGTTGTTACATTGTCGATATTAGTACTGAGAGGTTCATTATTTTCCACCTTCTGCACTTCTTCGCGCAGCTTATCGGTAGATTTGAACATGAGGTTAAACAGTTCGGACTTGTGCGTGCTGTCTAACTTGCTGATTCCATTCTCCCGAATATAAAAGAACAGGTCTTCGATGTGATGTGCAATGGTCATGAGGGAAGTAAACTCAAGCATTGCGGAAGAACCTTTAATTGTGTGCATGATACGGAAGATTTCATTCACGTCATCTGATGTGAAATCCGTATTCTTTTCCGCATTTATTAACAACTCATCAAGCTGTTCCAGAAGAGAATTCGTTTCGAATAAATAGGTATCAAGTAGATTGTCCAGGTTGTTGTCCATAATCTTTACACCGCCTTATCTGTCAGTTATATTTTTGTACTTAAAACACATACTTATATATCGGCAGAATACATTAAAAAATAATTGGAGTCAGAGAAAAAATGTCTAATATTTTAAAAGTTACCAGTCCCATAGGGGGATATGAAAACGGCAACAATATAAAAATGAATCCGACCGCAAACGCGGAGGTTCAGGGCGTACAGGCGCCGATTACCCCCCAGAAGGTATCCAGGCCGGGAGGGCGGGATGATGCAGGTCAGAACAGCACACAGCTGAAACTGAATTATGAATCTAATTTTAACCATTTTATAAAGCTGCTTAACAATTCGCCTGATCAGGTGGAGGATCTGATGCGGCTTCTTATGGAAAAAAAGGAGCTGCTTGTACAGGCGGGCATGAATAAGGGGACAGCGGAGGATATCGCCCGGTTTTTCTCCATGATCGGACTGAAGGAGGGCAATATGTCGGCATTCCTGAAGGAACAGGCCGATATGGGAATCCGCTACAGAGGACCGTTTTTTGATTTGCTCCGGCAGGTGTTCAACAACACGGATTCCGTGGATTTAAAGGCGGGGCTCCTTGATTTTGTAAGGCGTTATGGAGACATGGCCTCCGGCGGCCACATTATGCAGTCCATTTCAGAACTGCTGGAAAAATGCAGGGAACAAATGTTCAGCAAATCAGCCGGTGAGCTGGAGCGGATGGCCGCCCGTCTTAAGACGGGAGAGCAGCATGTGAACGGGGATACACAGAAGAACGCCGCACTGCTGAAGGAAAAGATTCTTCCTTTTCTGAACAAGTATATATCCGCCACCCATGACAGAGGGCTGCTGCGTCAGTATACCGCGCATCTGGCATACCAGCTTGCCCGTTATGAAAACGGAAGCATGGACGGACTGATGCAGGCATTCGGGAAATTAATGGGTTTCCAGGGCTTTAAAAAGGTCTTCGGAAGTATGGATGAGGCGCTGATAGAATCGGTCCTGCGCAAGGCCTCACAGGCGGATGAAGGCTGGAATAAAGAGTTTTTAAATATCCTGCGTTCCGGTATGAACGGGGACGCCAGCACGGAAGGAAAGATGATAAGCCAGAATTTTGTCCATTCCATGCTTTTGAATGAGAGCGTGTATATGCCGGTCCTCCACCTCATGCTTCCCATGATGGTGGACGGCAGGCTGATGTATTCGGAGCTCTGGGTGGATCCGGATGACAAAGGGGCCGCCGAAGATGACGAGGAGGATGGCCGTGTTGTAAAGGCTTTAATTAAGTTTGATATTGAAAAATTGGGATTTTTCGACATGTTCTTTGTTTATAAAAACGGGAAGATGGATATGCAGCTGGATTTTCCGGATAATCTGAAGGGGAAAGAAAAGGAAATAAGGCAGAATATAAATCGTATCATGGCCGAAAACGGAATCCGGCTGCAGAATCTGGTCACCGGATCCAGCCAGGAATCCATACCGATTACGGAAGCATTTCCGAAAATTTACGAAAGGAAGAATGGAGTAAATGTCAGAGTTTAGGGAAACATTGAATAAAAAAGCCGTAGCGCTCACTTATGATGAGGATAAACAGAACGCGCCGGTTATTGTGGCTTCCGGAATGGGATATATGGCGGAGAAGATTGTGGAGATAGCATCGGAAAACGGTGTTCCTGTCTATGAGGATGATTCCCTTGCCACAGTCCTTACACAGCTGGAGCTGGGAAGTGAAATACCGGAGGAGCTGTATCAGGCCGTGGTTGATATTTATGCTTATTTTTTGCATTTTACACTGAACGGGGAAGAGAAAAAAACAGAAGCCGCCAAACCGGAAGCGGTAAGTCTGGAAGAAGAAATGCAGGAGGAATAAGGGAGCGGCATTCATTGCCATATCCTCCTGCCGATTATAAAGTCCGCAACGAAAAAAGCCATCCCGGCGTTAATACGCTGAGGGATGGCTTTTTTGCCGTCCGATGTTATTTTTTATGGATGGATTCCATGTGGAAGATAAATCTCCGCAGCAGGCTTTCCGTGTAAGAGGAGAGATCCTCGAAACAGCAGCCATAACCATATTTCCCATTACTCAGAGGTTCTGTCCGCAGGACCCGTGTCTGGGGGGCGATGGGCAGGACATTATGCTGAAAATGGGTATAGAAAACCTGGACGGGAAGCTTCTGCGCTGCGATAATATATACGCCTCCGGCGGAAATATTGGAGGTCACGCCGCCTATACCGCCGCTTCGTCCCGTTTCGGGGTCAATGTATGACATATTTACGGTTATTGTCAGCGGAAGGCGGAAGTCTTCATGACGGTCGGCTGTATTTTTAACGGACAGGATATGGCAGAAGCCATGGTAATATCCCTTTTTGTCTATCACAGGCTCGATTTGGCAAATGCTGCAGTTGCAGGTCACCAGACCGTTTATTGAATCAAAAAATACCACAGGCATCAGATAAGCTTCCTCCATTACCAGCTCCCATCCGGGAAAGGTAAGGTATATTTCATTTTCTCTTGTATAGCTTACAGCGGCTTCACTGAGCACCGCGCCGGTCTGTGGATCAAGAATATGACATTTTCTACAGTTTTTTATTGATAAATCCATATAGGCCTCCGGGAAAAAATTTTATGCTGCATAGGAGCAGATGTCACTATTTATTATCGGATTGGATGCTTAAAATTAAAGGGAGGACTTGTCAGGAAATTTTCTTTTTACATTTCAGAAGGTACCAAGAACAAGTTCAGCGTCTTTATAATAGATATTGCAGTGTTCTTTAGTGTCTTTTATGATGAGATGGGAATGATTGAGACTGATTTCTGTAACACCATAGATAATATCGCTTTTCACACGGCATTTGCTGTAATTCGGTTTTGCCCGCAGCATTTTGTCGATTTGTTCATTGAGATCCTTCACCTTTTTTTCGTAAAGTGCTTTTTGTTCACTTAAAATATTGAAAATTTCTTTTTTGTTTTCAGGAACGGAGGGCTGTTCCGTCAGATAACGGTAATTCAGACGGATTTTTTCGAGTGTTTTAACAGCCTCTTCCAATTCGGCCGACAAATGCTCCGTGTTCTTTTCTTCCTGCACAGCCTGGCCGATTGTTATCCGTGTTTCATTATTGGACGGCGTGCCGATTTTCCTGGCCTCCACACTTTTTGACGCGCTGATATTTCCTCCGATAATGGTACCGCGTCCTGACAGGGCCAGAACGGAGCCTCCGCAGATGATATTGCTGTTAATGATGGTTTCGGAGGATACATTTCCGTTGGCCGTCACCCGAACATGCTCCAGGAAAAGGGAAGAAACATTGCCTCCGGCCTTCAAAAAACCACCGCCGCTTCCATTCATGCCCTTTCTGATTTCTATGTCCTCTCCTGCCGTGACAGAAGCATTTTCCACCATCCCGTAAACAATAACATTTCCGCCGGCATGGACCGTAAATCCCCGGCAGATATCGTCCATTACCAGAATATCGCCCGCAAAATCCAGGTTTCCTACCGAACCGTCCACGCTTCCGGGAATTGTCAGCCGGGATGCCACACGGAAGACGTCGTTTTGAAAGGAAATCTCTCCGCTTACCTTTGCCGTGAGAGCCGTTTTTTCTTCATTCAGGACCGTATTTTTTCCCTGGGGGATAACCGGTGCGTTTCCTTTTTTGGCGGGCACGGCATGGCCCAGCACATCGGTGCCGTCCGTTCCGTCACCGGGCGGGATGATATCACAGATAACATCACCGGCTTCAATGTTCTGGAAAAGGTTCAGATCCTTATAATTAATACTTCCGCGGGAGTCCTCCTGAAGGTGAATCTGCCTGATTCTGGAAAAATGGTCGACTATTTTTCCGTTTTCCCCATCAACGGGAGGGGTGCCCCGGGCGATGGGAAAAACACAGTAATAGCTTCTGTGCTGATAAATCTGCTTCAGAAGGTCCATGTCGATTCCTGTGGTTATCCCGGCGTCTTGTGCCGCAGAAATAATATCGTTTTCCTCAGGTTCGGCGCCGCCGTCTGTGGGAGGAAGGAGATACAGAAAAGCGGTCATGCGGTCCGGGGACAGAAGGATCCGTACAGCGGCATCCGCGGGCTCCGGATTTTCAGCGTGCTGTCCGCAGATTTCCATTATTTCAGGAAGACGGCTTTGGATGAATTCCAGATCCTGCGGGTATTCCGCCTGACGGCTTTGCAGCTCCTGGAGAAGAGTCTGCGCAGAAAAGGCAATGACGCCGGATTCCCGGGAATCGGTTTCTTTATCAGGAGTAATTTCGGAGCTTGTGTCCGCAGGCACCGGAGGAGGGGCTGCAGCGGAGTTTTCTTTTTTATTTTTTGATTTCTTAAAAAATGGCATATGTTTCCACTCCTCTTTATCTGATATAGACTATTGTTATATTATCGGCTTGTTTTGGCGGAAATTAAGGGGGGTGGGGATAAACGCCTGAATCACAGCCGTCATGCCGCCCTGCCCCGGCCGGTCCTGTTTCCTTCCTGAGCGAGGGGGAGCGCTGTGTATGTGTTCTGTGACCCAGCTTCAAAAAAGGGGTGTTTCTTAATATTCCGTTCCGCCGGAATTCTGCTGACGCGGCAGAACTCCTCGCGGTGTTAATTATTGGTTTTGAACCAGAGGGGGGTGGCGCTCGTCAGACAGGCCGCTAAGGGCAGCAGAATTCCGGCGGAACGGAATATTAAGAAACATCTCCTTTTTTCAGATGGGTCACAGAACACATACACAGCGCTCCCCCTCGCTCGGGAAGGAAACAGGGACGGCGGGGCAGGGCGGCATGACGGCTGTGATTCAGGCATTTATCCTGGCGAAGGTAGTTGGTATGGGGAGGTATCGTTTAGATGATATGGGGCTGTATGTTGTTGGAGGGATGTAAAAAATGCAGTGATTTTTCGTTTCAGGAATGAATTTTTTGATAGGGTTCTCTTGTGAATATGTTTTTCTCAGTATGACAAATAATGCAGGGGGATGGATTTATTTGGTAAATATGTGTTTCTTAACTGGTAGTAAATGAAATAGTTAACTGACGGGCAAAAATTGGGTTGGTATGAAATGCTGTTATGGAGAATCAAAATGACGGTAAAATTGTGCCGGGCTGCCATTTTATGGAAGGACACGAAATTCCGTAATTTTTTACTTGCTGGTAACAGGAGGGATATCTTGATCATAATATATCAGAAAAGAGGCATAAAACGTGAAAAAGATAAGGAAAATTCTTGCCTGCGGTCATGGGGATTTGAATAAAGAAACAGATTTTGTTGACTTAATATCGTTTAAAATAAATGTAATTATAAAACGTTTAATTGAATTAGAAAATATTGTAAAAAGAATATATAAACAAAAAATACACATAAACGATCATATGAAAATGTTAAAAAACGTTAAATGTTATAAAAATTCAGAAATATACTTAAAAATGTTTGTAGAAAATAATAAAAAATACTTTTGTAATTGCTAAAATGTGATATAATAGGCTAGCAGTCTACATATGATACGAGGTGTAATTAATGTTTATTGTACCGATAACAAAAATGGAGCCTTCTCTTACTCTTGAGGAACTGAAAAAGAGTGAAGGAAGTCAGCTGCCGTCTGAAGGGAAAGAATTCGGCAGCTTTTTAAAGGAAGCGATCAGGGAAGCCGACCAGGCCCTGCAGGAAACTTCGGAAATGGACAGGAAGCTCGCTCTGGGAGAGATAGATGATCTGCATTCCGCTATGATTCAGGCGGAACAGTCAGCTGCTGCGGTGGAGTTTACTACCCAGCTGACCAGTAAGGCGGTAAGCGCATACAATCAGATAATGGGAATGCAGGTATAAACTTGCTGCGGTGGAGATAGATGAGTATAAAGGATAATGTGAAGGCTAAGGTGGAGAGCAATAAGACCCTTAACCGCTTTTTTGGCGGAAAGAAGCTTGTTTTGGCGGTCGGTATCGCAGCAGCTGTTTTGGTTGCATTGGGAGCAGCGATTTTTCTTAATGTAAAAAATACGGGAAAATATGAAGTGCTGTTTCCGGGAATATCTGTGGATGAGAATACGGAAGTGTATACCGTGCTGAGAAGCCGCGGAGTGGATGCAAAGCGTAATGAATCAGGGGAGGTTACGGTTCCGGAAGCGGAGCTGGGGGATATCATGCTGGATATGTCCCTGCTGGGATATCCCAAGACGGCCCTGCCTTTTAATATTTTTTCTGATAATACGGGTTTTACGACCACGGAATTCGAGAAGAAGCAGTATCTTCTTTTGAACCTTCAGGATCGTCTGGAGCGGACGCTGAAGGATATGAGCGGGATTTCCAATGCCATCGTAACCCTGAATGTTTCTGATGACAGTATCTATGTCTGGGATGAGCAAAGCTCGGACAGTACAGGTTCTGTCTCTTTGACGTTAGTGCCTTCTTATGAGCTGTCCCCGGAAAAGGTCGCAGCCATCAAGAAGCTGGTAGCCAACAGCGTGCCCAGGCTTCTTCCGGAAAACGTTGCCGTAATCAATGCGGTGACTATGGAAGAGCTGCAGGGGCAGAGCCTGGACAGCGGGAGCTATTACGGGCTGGATCGTCTGGATTTTGAATCCAAGGTGGAAAAGCGTCTGGAAGATAAGATCATGAATGTGCTGACTCTGGCATATAAGCCCAGCCAGATTCGTGTATCCGCCACAGTCGTCATCGATTATGACAAGATGATTACGGAAAATATGCAGTATGTTCCCCAGGAAAACGGCAGCGGGGTTGTGGGAAAGTCGGAAGAAAGCAAATCCCAGGGCTCTACCCAGGGGGCGGGCGGTGTGGCCGGAGAGGAAAATAATACCGATATTCCTTCTTACGGGACGGCGGACAGCGGACAGGGCGGGACGCAGTCGGAGGAGTATTACAATAACGTGGATTACCTGGTGGGATATATTAAGCAGCAGATAGAAAAGGATAATGTGAAGCTGCAGAAAGCCACCGTATCGGTTACGGTTAATGATAATAACCTGACGGAAAACAGAAAACAGCAGCTGATTGACAGGGTTTCCAGGGCTGCCAATATCGCGCCGGAGGACATTGTCATAACCAGCTTCCGGCAGACCGAGGTTCAGCCGGAAACCGTCCAGCCGGAGAAAAAAGAGACCGAACCGCAGGGTATTGTTTGGGACAGGAATACACTCTTTCTTGCAGGAGCCGGGCTGCTCATCCTTCTGCTGCTGATTTTTCTGCTTGTACACAGGAGCAGAAGACATAACAGAGAAGATGAAGAGATGTTTGCCCGGGCGGAGAATCAGGGGGATGGAGCCGCCGTTCTGGAACGGGCCGGTGAGGGAGCCGTTGTGAATACGATAGGAAGCGGAACCCAGGATCCTGTGGGAGCAGCAGAAGAAAATCCCATGGATCAGGTACGCAGCTTTGCCAAAACCAACCCGGAAATTATTGCGGCTATGATTAAGTCCTGGCTGAAGGAAGGAAATGAGTAATATGGCTACAGAAGATAGAAGCGCTGCGGAGAAGGCGGCGGCGGTGATATCCGTTATCGGGGTGGAAAATGCATCCGAGGTCCTCAGGCACCTTTCCGAAGGGGAAATCGAACAGCTGTCCGTGGAACTCTCCCGTCTTCCCAAGATTTCAAGCGGCGAGCTGGAAGAAATATCAAAAGATTTTTATGAATGCTGTGTGACGGAAAAAGTGATAGCAGGCGGCGGCCGGGAATACGCCAAAGAGGTGCTGGAAAAGGCGTTCGGGCAGCAGCAGGCAAGAAGCATGATGGACAGGGTCAGCAAAGCCCTGCATACCAAATCCTTTTCTTTTATAAGGAAAGTTGATTATAAATCCCTGATGGCTGTCATTCAGAATGAACATCCCCAGACGCTGGCCTTTATCCTCTCTTATGCCAACGCGGAGCAGGCCTCCAAAATCATAGCGGAGCTGCCCGGAGATATCCGGATTGATGTGGTGGAGCGCATCGCCGGAATGGAACGTGCCTATCCTCCCATCGTCAAGGTGGTTGAGGAAGTGGTCCGGGGAAAAATAGGGGTATCCGCTTCAGAGGATGCCATGGAGATCGGCGGGCTGAATTATGTGGCTGATGTGATGAACCATGTGGACCGCAGCACGGAGAAGGATATTTTCGATGAGTTGAATATCAAGAATCCCCGCCTGGCGGAAGGCGTCAGAAAGCTCATGTTTGTATTTGAGGATATCGCCTATCTGGATCCCATGTCCATCCAGCGTTTTATCCGGGATACCGATTCCAGGGATCTGGCCGTGGCCCTGAAGGTGGCTAACAGAGATGTGACCAATGCGATTTTTTCCAATATGTCAACTCGTATGAGGGAAAGCATACAGACGGATATGAAGTTTCTGCATAATCTCCGGATGAGTTCGGTAGAGGAAGCGCAGCAGAGAATTGTTTCCACCATCCGCCGTCTGGAGGAGGAAGGGGAAATTGTGATTTCCAAAGATGGAAAGGATGAAGTAATTGTCTAGAATTATTAAAAGCGGTCAGACCGTATATCAGGATCTTGAGGTGGCCGTATATGGAGAAACCTTCGAATCGACGGAAGAGGAAGACGGGCCGGCAGCTCAGGAAGAGAGCTATACACTGATCTCGGAAGAAAAAAGGCATATTCTGGAGCACGCAAGAAACCAGGCCCGGGAATCCATGGCGGAGATCCTTTCGGATGCTTACGCACAGAGAGATAAAATAGTGAACACGGCGGAAAAAGAGGCTGTGAGGATCCGGGAACAGGGACATGAGCAGGGACTGGAGGAAGCCTTATCATCGGTGGAGGACCTCACCGTCCGCCTGCGGCAGGAAATAGGGGAAGCCTATGAACGGATGGAGAACCAGCTGGAGGATATCCGCAGCCAGATTGTGGAGCTGTCCCTGGACATCGCCGGCAAAATCCTGGAAAAGCGGATTGAAGAGGACAGCGGGGAAATGGCAGAGCTGGTAAAAAAGGCCATTCAGTCTGAACGGGATAAAAAGAAGATTGACATACATATTTCCGCAAAAGCCCTGGAGCTTGCGGAAGCACTGGAAAAGGAACTGGAACCCCTTCAGGAAAAATACGGAGGGACCATAAGAGTGAAAAAAGAAGAATGTCCGCCGGACAGGGTACGGATAGAAACCAGTGACGGGATTCTGGATGCTTCGGTGTTCCGGCAGCTGGAACAGCTGAAATGCCAGCTGGCCTCTCTGGAGGGGCAGATATGAGGATGGAAACAGAAAAAGTCCGTGATTATTTAAAACGGGCGGATTTGTACACCTATATGGGGCGTATCGATAAAATTGTAGGAACCACGGTGGAAGCCACAGGGCCGGAATGCCGTATCGGTGATGTATGTACGATAGAGGTGGCGGGAAGCAGCCGGGAGATGGCTGCTGAGGTGGTGGGCTTCCGGGAAAACAAGGTCCTGCTGATGCCCTACGAGGATATCGAAGGAATCGGTTACGGCAGCGCGGTTCACAATACCGGCAGCAAGCTTCTGATTCCGGTGGCCGACAGCCTGATCGGACGTACGGTGGACGCGCTCGGCCAGCCAATTGACGGAGGGCCTCCCGTGGAACAGCCGGCCTTTTACCCCATTACCGGAGTATCCTCCAACCCTATGGACAGGCCGCGTATCGATACCGCCATCCAGATGGGAGTAAAAGCCATTGACGGCCTTTTGACCATAGGAAAGGGCCAGAGAATGGGAATATTTGCCGGAAGCGGCGTGGGCAAAAGTACGCTGATGGGTATGATTGCCAAAAACGTGAAGGCGGATGTTAACGTAATCGCCCTGGTGGGGGAACGAAGCCGTGAAGTGGTGGAATTCATTAACCGGGATCTGGGGGAGGAAGGGCTGAAACGATCGGTCCTGGTGGTGGCAACCTCCAACCAGTCCGCCATGATGCGTGCCAAATGTACGATGACAGCCACCACGATTGCAGAATATTTCCGGGATCAGGGGAAGGATGTGCTTCTTATGATGGATTCCCTGACCCGTTTTGCCATGGCACAGAGGGAAATCGGCCTGAGTATCGGAGAGCCGCCCGTGGCCAGAGGCTATACACCTTCCATTTATTCGGAGCTGCCAAGACTTTTGGAACGTTCCGGTAATTTCGAACAGGGCTCCATCACAGGCATTTATACCGTTCTTGTGGAAGGGGACGATGCCAATGAACCGATTTCCGATACGGTGCGCGGTATCATAGACGGCCATATCATGCTTTCCAGGAAGGTGGCTACCAGCAACCGCTATCCGGCGATTGATATCCTTTCCAGCATCAGCCGTCTGATGAACGAAATCGTTCTGCCGGAGCATAAGGAAGCCGCCGGAAGGCTGCGGAAAATGCTTTCTGTTTATGAAAGCAACCTGGATCTGGTATCCATAGGCGCTTACAAAAAAGGGACGAATCCGGAACTGGATGAAGCGCTGGAGAGGATCCGGCAGATTTACGATTTCCTGCAGCAGAAGACGGATGAAAGCTTTACCCTGGAAGAAACGGTGCTTCAGATGATCAAACTGATGCAGTAGGAGGCAGTCAATGAAAAAGTTTAACTTTCCCCTGGAACGGATGCTGAATTATCAGGAACAGGATCTGGAAAAGGAACGGGGGATTATGAGCCGGCTTCTGGCAGCCAGGACGGGGCTTGAAGAAAAAAGGCTGAGACTTATGGAGGAAATGGAAGAAATACAGTCCGAACGGGGAAAGGAAATCCGTAAAGGAACCACCATTTTTTCCCTGCGTTCGTCCAGCGTGCTGCTGGTCAGCGGGAAGAAACAGCTGGAGGAAATCCGGAATGAACTGAACCGCATCGATGAGGAAATCGAAAAACAGCGCCAGATAGTGGTCAGCGTTTCCCAGGAAGTGAAAAAGCTGGAAAACCTGAAAGAAAAACAGTTGGAGGAATACCGCCATGCAGAAGCAAAGGAAGAGCAGGAGATGATATCTGAGCATGTTTCCGGCAGCTTCGTGCGCAATGGCGTTTCCTATATATGATTCCTGCCTCCTGTGGCGGGAAGAAATGGAAAAGAAAGGTGGTGAAAAACATGACAGTACAGACAGTACAGAACGCAGGAATAACAGGAACGGGTAAGGATAACCGGCAAAGCGCCGCGGCCCGGGACACTTTTATGGAGATGCTGAATACTCATCTGAATCAGGCGTCCGACAGAAAAAATGCGAATGCAGGCCCGGGAAAAGCGGCATCACAGCCCGGTCAGAAAAGCGGTGAGCCAGTGAAAAAAGAAGAAAACGCAGCCGGAAAAGCATCGCGGGATACGCAGGATAAGGCCGGGGATGCCCTGAAGGAAACTGCCGGGAATGCGGAAGACAAACCCGCAGACAAGGTGGAAAAACCGGGCAAAGAACAGACAGAAGCGGCAGCGGGAATCCTGATGGAGGAACAGATGCAGCAGAATGGCTGGGAAATGATTCTGCCCGGGGAGGAGCTTTCCGGAAATACCGGCAGCAGGGAAGAAGAAATGTCTCTTTCCGGTATTGTGCAGACAGCCAATGCGGCAGAAGCGTTTCCGGGAGGAAGCGAACAAAATCCAGCGGCCATTATTAATACGGCGGCGGGGGAAACGCAGTACGCCCGGGGAAAGAAAACTGACAGACAGACAGCCGGAACGGCAGAAGATATTTCTGTCCTGAAAGACAGCGGACTGGAAAATGCGGCACAGGCCGGCAGTACCGGTGTAAAAGCAGCCGGAAACGGGCAGGAAGCTTTTGGAGACAGCGCATCCTCCTATGGGGATATGCTGAAGGAACAGTCGGAGCTTCTGAAAGCCATGGCAGGGATAGGCAAAGAGGAAAAAGATACCGAAATCTCTTATGTTTTGCAGGACAAAGAAACCGATACCGAGGCCCTGCAGAAAAAGGTGGATGAAAAAGCCTATCTTCCCTTAGATCGCATGATAGCCGTGAGAACGGCGGACAGGCCGGAAATGACGGCAGTTCCCAATACGCAGACAGAAGCGGTTCCGGTTATGCAGCAGGTAAAAACAGGTCTGGAGGAAGGAATGGCAAAGGGCATGAACCATTTTACCATTCGTCTTAAGCCGGAAGGTCTGGGAGAAATCGTAGTCCGCATGGTTACGGAAGGCGGCAGAATCTCCATGCGTATCGGCGTGAGCAATGAAGACACACAGCGTCTGATAAACAGCGAGCTGCTCCAGCTGAAGGAAGCTCTTCAGCCTCTGAATGCCCAGGTGCAGGAGGTTTATCACAGCGGCTTCGGCGGAATGGATTTTTCCGGATACCAGCAGGATATGTACCGGCAGCAGCATCAAATGACGGGCGGGATACTCCGTCACTTTGGAGCAACGGCAGCCGGAGAGGAGGAAGATATTCCGGAAATTCCGGTCTATAACCGGATGGAAGGAAGCTTGTACGCTTATATCTGACAAAAACGGGAAAGGAGGAAACAGCCCAAATGGCAGTAGACGGTTTGAACAGCAGCTATGACACCTATGCTTCCGCTTATGCAAGAAGCACGGAAAATACAGCCGGAGAGAGCAGCGGTACAGGCAATGTAATCGATGCGGTATTCGAGAAGGAATCGGACAGACAGGTTTCGATTGACGACTTTCTGGTGCTGATGGTGGAACAGCTGAAAAACCAGGATTTTATGAATCCGGTTGACGATACCCAGTACGTGACACAGCTCGCACAATTTACCACCATGCAGCAGATGCAGGAACTGGCCTATAACGCGAAAAGCACCTATGCAACCTCTCTTGTGGGAAAGGACGTGACGGCGGCGAAGATCACCGTAAACGGCGACCTGGCCACAACGGAAGGACCGGTGGAGAAGGTTTCCCTGCTGGACGGGGAATATGTGATATACGTGGGAGGCAAAGGCTTTACCCTGGATGAAATCATGGAAGTGAAGCCCTCCAGCCAGAGCGACGGTGCCCTGAAAAAAATAAGCAGCCAGCTGGAAGATATGAATAAGATGCTGGACGGAAAGCTGACGGAAGGCTTTGAAAGCATTCGGAATGCCGCGGATAGCGGTGCGGCCGGCAGCGCGGATGGAAATAAAGTTACTGGCGGAACGCAGGGAAGCGGCAGCGCAGACGGAAATGAAGGAACAGACGGAAGCGGGAACGCGGACGGAGTTGGCGGAGTGGAAGGCAGCGGAAACGCGGGCGGAACCGGAGACGGCTCGAACGCAGACAGCCCGGAAGGTGCATAGGGACGGGAAGGAGGATTAGGGATGGATCCATTACGATATAATCAATTGCTGCAAAGGCCAGTTTATACCGGCAATCCCGTTGATATCCAACAAAACCGGGACAGCAGGGAGACTTCCGGAGAAGAAAATACTTCTTTTCAGAAGGTCCTGGAAGAGAAACTCAGGGAAGAGAGTGGGATTTCTTTTTCCAAACACGCGATGGAACGCGTGGCAGAACGGAATGTGGATGTATCCGCAGAACAGCTGGAACGCCTGAATGAGGGAGTTCGGCTGGCAGAGGAAAAAGGCCTGAGAACGCCTTTGATTCTTATGGATACCACAGCTTTTTTAGTAAATGTACCCAATAACAAAGTAGTTACCGTCGTGAATGACGAGAGCCTGAAGGGCAGCGTATTCACCAATATTGACGGAACCGTTATGATATAGCCGGTCCTTTTTAGGAGGCTATCTTACCCCGACTGACAGAAGGGTAAGAACGGTGGAAAAGGAGATTTGTAATGTTACGATCATTATATTCGGCGGTGTCCGGTATGAAGGCACACCAGAGCCAGCTTGATGTTATCGGCAATAATATTGCCAATGTTAATACATTTGGTTTTAAATCCAGCCGCGGACGTTTTTCTGATGTGTTTTACCAGACACTCCAGAACGCTACGGGCGGAAGCGCAACTATGGGAGGAACCAATGCTTCCCAGATCGGTTATGGTACCCAGCTGGCTGGCATCGACCTGGACATGAGCCGTTCCGCATTTCAGTCCACTAACAGAGGGCTGGATGTGGCTATTGCCGGAGAAGGCTTTTTCCAGGTACAGGATTCGGACGGAAATATTTTCTATACAAGGGCCGGAGCCCTTCAGATCGATCCTAACAGCGGGAACCTGACAGACGCCAATGGTTATACGGTACTGGGTGTTTCCGGGGATCCGCTTGGCAAAGCTCCGGGATCCAATAAGATCCATCTGGACATTCCTTCCCAGCAGGCGGCGAAAGCGGTAAAAACGGAGACCATTAACGGGATCCGCTATACGCTGACTTCAGAAAAAGCGACGACAGATGCCAATGTATCCGTGAACTTTGTGGTGGATGATACCCTGCCGGACGGAGCGGACGCTGTGGTAAAGGATACGGAAATGAATACCGGTTCCCTGACGGTCCGCGTCAATGCCAAATCTGTGTTCAGCAGCCTCAGTGATTTGATGGATAAAGTGAACACTGCCATTACCCAGGCTAACGGAGGAAAAGAATATCCTACAGGAAAGCTGTCTCTGACAGCGGTGCCTGACGGCGGCCTGTTCCCCGCAGGAGGTCTGACTGGTGCGGAAATCCTCGGTTATAACTTCGATGTGGTTCCGGGAGAACTGACGCTGTCCGGGGCAGATGCTGCAACGAATGGTGTTTTTGGTTCCATGCTTCCTAAGACGGTGAGTAGTGTACCTAAATTTACTGCAGAAGGAGACGTTACATTTGAAGCGCATTATGTCAAAGCAGTGGGTGACAAGAAAGCAGCGTGGGAAATAACAGCTACCGTGGGAACCGGAGCGAATGAAAGGAAATTTGTAGGTTATATAGATGAAAGCAGTACTGCGGCTAATTCGGTGCTTCTGAAAGAAAGCCCTGTAAAACCCGGAGAAGAAGCCGGACAGTATATTGAAATGAAGCATGAAGGCTTTACCAAGCTGTCGGATGAATGGCAGCAGGCTAATGCAGGGAAGGACATTGATACAGAAACAGACCCGAGTTTGACTTCCCAGGGAACCAGTACAGTTACCGCATCACAGGATTCCAAAGAACTCGGCCTGGGACAGAAGGGCTTTGTCCTGGAAGGCGGAACCGCAGGCGGCACGCTGTCCTCCTCACAGGTAGGGGTTTCTATTTTGGCGAACGGTATTGTGGAAGTCAATCATCCCGACAAAGGAAAAATCCAGGTAGGCCGTATTGACCTTGCCACCTTTGAGAACCCGTACGGCCTGGAGGAGGTGGGAAATTCCTACTTCCAGCAGACAGCTAATTCCGGCAATGCCAAGCTGTGCCAGGCGGGAACCAACGGTTCCGGCGCTCTGAAATCATCGGCGCTGGAAATGTCAAACGTTGACATATCCTCCGAGTTTTCCGACATGATAGTGACCCAGAGAGGGTTCCAGGCCAACTCCAGAATAATTACGGTATCGGATACCATCCTGGAAGAACTGGTAAATCTGAAGAGATAACACATACATAAAAAATAAATGGCAGAGATAAGGAGAGGGTATCCGTGATTTTTTTAAGAAAGCTGAACGGGGAACGTTTTGTACTGAACCCGGATTTGATTGAAATGGTTTCCGAAAATCCGGATACCACAATCCTTCTCACCAACGGCAAGCATCTCATCGTGAGGGAAACCATGGATGAGGTAGTGGAAAAAATACGGGAAGAACGAAGGAACATCGTACGCGAGCTGCTGGGCGGAGCCGGCCCCTCCTGAAGGAGGCCGAAAGAAACAAAAGAGAAAAGGATATAACAGGTTATGGACATTTTGTCGATTATTGGTTTGATTTTGGCAGTTGGAATGGTGTTGTTCGGAATTATGTTCGATTCCGATACCACCCGGGTAGTACTCGGGAATCTGCATGCGTTCTGGGATTATCCAAGCCTTGCCATAACAATAGGAGGAACGATAGGCGTTATGATGCTTTCCTTTCCCCCCAGTGCATTTAAAAAGATCGGAAAGCATATGCAGATCATTTTCCGGCCCCAGAAGTTTGACCCCAGGCAGTCTATTCAACAGATAGTGGAGCTTGCGACGGAAGCCAGAATGAAAGGGCTTTTGTCCCTTGAAGATAAGCTGAATGAAATTGATGAACCATTCCTGCACAACAGCCTTATGCTGGTAGTGGATTCTGTGGATTCGGAAAAGGTAAAAGCGGCGATGGAAACGGAACTGGATCAGCTGGATGCACGGCACGCCCTGGATCGCAGCTTTTACGAGAAAGCGGCCAGCTTCGCTCCTGCATTCGGAATGATCGGTACCTTAATCGGCCTGATCCTGATGCTTGGAAACATGCAGGATGTGAATGCTCTTGCGAGCGGTATGGCGGTGGCCCTTATCACAACCCTCTACGGTTCCCTGCTGGCAAACATTGTATGTCTGCCTGTGGCAAGTAAGCTGAAGGCCCGGCATGAGGAAGAATTTCTGTGCAAGCAGCTTGTCATGGAAGGGGTTATAGCCATACAGGAGGGAGAAAATCCCAGATACATTGAAGAAAAGCTCTACAAACTTCTGCCGGCCCACATGAAACTCGGAAAAGAGGAAGAAGAGGGCTCGGAAGAGGAAAGCGGCACACCCAGACGTTTCGGCAGAAGAAAGAAGAATAATCAGGATAAAAGGAGTTAGGCAAAATGGCAGCAGAGCAGGAAATCCGGAATATGTCGGAGGATAATATCTTTGACGCGCTTATGGAACAATACGGAAAAGCAGCAGGGGAATCCATCTCCGCCATGCTTAAGACGAAGGTGGAGATCAAGGCTCCGGAAAAATCAGAAACACTGGTTAAGGATGTGGAATACAGCATTCTGGAACCGGCCTTGTTTGTCAAAAGCTGCCTCACTTCGAATGCAGCCGGAAACATTGTCATGATTTTCAGGCAGCGGGATATACAGGCTTTCCTGAACAAGCTGATGGGAAGCGATGACCTGCCGGATCCGGATTTTGAATTCGACGAAGTGGCTATGAGCGCTGCAGGGGAGCTTCTGAACCAGATGGTGCACAGCGCTGCCAAATCGGTGGCGGAGTACCTGGAAAATACTATGGATTCTTCGGACTGCCAGCTGTTTTTATCGGACAGCGGACAGCGTCTGTGGGAAATCATGGGAGAGGATGCCGCATGTAAGACCACTGTCATCCGCTATGGCATGACAATTGGGGATCTGATGGAAACAGAATTCCTGGAATGCATATCCGAGACGGCAACGGACAGCCTGATGCAGGAAATTACGGTGAAAAAGCAGAAGGAGGAGGAACGGGCCGTCCGGGAGGAAGAAGAACGAAACAGCATCCAAATCATGGACAGCATGCCGGACGAAAACGGTACCGGACTTCTGGCCGCCGGGCGGATTGACGGAACCGCATACCGGGAAACGGCGCAGCTGCAGCCGGTATCCATCCCGCAGGGAAATCTGGGACTGCTGATGGATGTCCCCCTTCATGTGTCTGTGGAAATCGGTAAAACAAGACGTAAGCTGAAAGAGATTCTGAGCCTTAATAACGGTATGGTAGTGGAGCTTGATAAACAGGCTGACGCGCCGGTGGACATTATTGTAAACGGCCAGCTGATTGCGAGAGGCGAAGTAGTGGTCATAGACGATAACTTCGGGGTGCGCATCAGTGAAATAGTAAATACCAAAAGTATTATAGAAAATGGTGATCTGTAATTGAAACGATATAACATAGTGGTGACTGCCGGTGTAATCGGAATTATTTTCCTGATTCTGATACCCCTCCCTACCTTTTTATTAGACTTTTTCTTTATATTGAACATTACCCTGTCGCTGGTGATTCTGTGTATGGCGATGTATATCAGGGAAACCCTGGAATTTTCCGTCTTTCCCTCGATGCTGCTGATCACCACACTTTTCCGGCTGGGACTTAATATTTCCTCCACCCGGAAAATCCTGTTTGACAACGGATATGCAGGACAGGTGGTAAAGACCTTCGGAGAATTTGTCATCCGGGGAAATGCCATTATCGGATTTATTATTTTCCTGATTATCGTGTTGGTTCAGTTCATCGTAATTACCAAAGGCTCCGAGCGTGTGGCTGAGGCTGCGGCACGTTTTACCCTGGATGCCATGCCGGGAAAACAGATGGCGATTGATGCGGATCTCAATACCGGCCTGATCGATGAACAGGAAGCCAGAATCAGAAGATCCAAGGTACAGCGGGAAGCCGATTTCTTCGGTTCCATGGACGGTGCCACGAAGTTTGTAAAAGGAGATGCCATTATCTCTATCATCATTACGCTGATCAACTTTATAGGCGGCATTCTGGTAGGGACAATGAACAAACAGGGAAGCATCACCGAGATCATGCAGATATACACTACCTCCACCATAGGCGACGGCCTGGTATCCCAGATACCGGCGCTGCTCATATCTGTGGCTACCGGTATGATCGTAACACGCTCCGCTTCCGAAAACAGCCTCAGCGAAGAGGTGACAAGGCAGTTCCTCGCCCAGCCCCGCGTCATTATGATGGCCGGTGCGGCCGCCGCGTGCCTGAGCCTGATACCGGGGTTCCCGGTAATTCAGATACTCTGTACATCGGCAGCATTGCTGGCAGGCGGATATTACCTGCAGCGGAAACAGAAAAATCTGATAGAAGAAACCGTTCCCGGAATGGTGGAAGCGGAAGTGACAAGCGAAGCTGATTTTTATAAAAATATGGACAATGTCTATGGCCTTCTGAACGTGGAGCAGATAGAAATGGAGTTCGGCTACAGCCTGATTCCCCTGGCGGATGAAAGCAACGGCGGGAATTTCATAGACCGTGTGGTCATGTTCCGTAAGCAGATGGCGCTGGAAATGGGTTTTGTCATCCCTTCCGTCCGGATCAAGGACAGCGGGCAGCTCAATCCGAATCAGTACAGCATCCTGTTAAAAGGAGAAGAAGTGGCAAGAGGAGATATCCTCATGGATCATTTCCTGGCGCTTTCTCCCGGCCCGGATGCGGATGATATCCCGGGAATCGATACCATAGACCCGGCATTCCACATCCCTGCCAAATGGATCAGCGAGGATAGGAAAATACAGGCGGAAATGGCAGGCTATACCCTGATCGATCCGGCTTCGGTAGTCATCACACATCTGTCGGAGGTAATCAAAGAACATCTTTACGAACTGCTCAACCGTCAGGAGGTCAACAACCTGCTGGAAAACCTGAAAAAGACCAATGCGAGCATTGTGGAGGACACAATCCCCGGCGTTATCAGTCCGGGCAGCCTGCAGAAGGTGCTGGCAAATCTGCTTAGAGAAGGCATTCCCATCCGTGATATGGAAACGATCATTGAAACGGTGGGCGATTACGGAAAACAGATCAAAGATACGGATATGCTCACGGAATACGTGCGCCAGGCGCTGAAACGCACCATTTCCCACCGCTTTTCCGAAGCAGGACAGATGAAGGTGATCAGCCTGGATGAAAAAATCGAGAACATGCTCATGGCCTCCGTGAAAAAGATGGAAACAGGCTCCTATCTGGCCCTGGATCCCTCCTCCATACAAAGCATCATTACCGCTTCCACCGGGGAAATCAATAAAATCAAGGATCTGGTTAATGTTCCGATTGTGCTGACCTCACCCGTGGTGCGGATTTACTTTAAAAAGCTGATAGACCAGTTTTACCCCAATGTTACGGTGCTGTCATTCAGTGAAATAGATAATAATATCCAGATTCAGGCGCTTGGAAATATCGTCCTGACGTAGAAAGGAAAAAAAGGTTGGCGGAGTTGACGGAAACCCGGGAAGCCCGGATGCTGAAGGAATACCAGCAGACCGGCAGCCCGGAGTTAAGAGAAAAACTGATAAATGAATATATCCACCTTGTGCGTTCCGCCGCGGTGCAGATGAGAGGCATGGCATCCGGCTATGCACAGGAAGAAGATTTGGTGAACCAGGGCGTGCTTGCCCTGATGGATTGTCTGGAACGATACGATGAGACAAGGGGCGCGAAGTTTGAAACCTTTGCATTCCTGCGGGTAAGAGGTTCGCTGATAGATTTTGTACGCAGCCAGGACTGGGTGCCTCATCGGGCCCGTTCCCTGCAGAGACATATCGAAGAAGCCTTCCGGCAGCTGGCAAATGAAAAAATGAGGGAACCGGATGCGGCGGAGGTAGCCGCTTACATGGGACTTCCCACAGAAAAAATTGAGAGCCACCTGCAGTATATGGATCGTGCCTCCATCCTTTCTTTTGAAGGGATGATGCAGGAGGCGCAGGAAAATGCCAGCCGGATGGAACCGGAAAGCCCGGATCTTTCTTTAAGGCCGGAAGAAAGCTACTGCCGGCAGGAGCTTACGGAAGTGCTGGCCCGGGCTGTGGAGGGGCTTACGGAAAAAGAACGGCTGGTCATCACCCTTTACTATTATGAAGAATTAAAATATGCGGATATCGCCCGGGTTCTGGACGTAGTGGAATCCCGCGTATGCCAGATCCATACGAAGGCTGTCAAAAAACTCAGAGACAGTCTGCGGGAATATATGGAAGGTTAGGAGGAAACCGATGTTATCAGGTTTTTATACGGCGGCTTCAGGCGTGCTCACCAATCAGAGGGCACTGAATCTGAACGCCAATAATATGGCAAATGTTAAGACCCCCGGTTATAGGGAACAAAGACTGATTAAAACCACCTTTGAAGAAGAATTCCTGCGTATGCAGGGAGGAAAATCCACTTCCATGGGAAGCGGATCACTCATGACGGCGGCCGCATCCCAGGCGGTTTCCTTTAAACCCGGAGACCTGACCGAGACCGGAGGCGCCTATGATCTGGCCCTTGGCGGAGACGGCTATTTCGTCATCCAGGGAGAGAACGGAGAGTATCTGACCCGGAACGGCAATTTCCGCATGGATGCCGAAGGATATCTGAGCCTGAACGGAATAGGAAGGCTCATGGGAGAAAATGGTCCCGTCCGTCCCGGAAATGAAGGCTTTCAGGTAGATGAACAGGGTACCTTCCGGAACGGAAAGGGAGATATCCTGGGAACGCTCAGAATCGTGATGCCGGATATACCCGAAAATATGCAGTTCTATGAAAACGGAATGTTCCAGGCGGGAAATGCACAGCTTCTTCCCGTGAATACCGCCGTGATTCAGGGCAGCCTGGAGGGCTCCAACGTGGACTTGAGCGCGGAAATGACCAGAACCATGGAAATCCAGCGCGCGTTTCAGTCCTGCAGCAAGGCGCTTACCATCATCGACCAGATGAACCAGAAGACGGTTTCGGAAATCGGAAAAATCTGAGGGTAAAAAGCGCTGCGCAGAATTCACGCGCGCATACACCCTGCATACGGCGAAGCGTGCAGATGGGAGAAAAGAAAGATGAATACAGCATTTTATACGGCGGTTTCCGGGATGAGGACCTTTCAGTCCGCCCTGGATATCACCGCCAATAACATGGCAAATGTGAACACTACGGCTTACAAGGCGGAAAGAGGAGCCTTTCAGGATCTGCTGTACACGCAGATGGACGTCAAATCCGGAGAGCTTCTTACCGGACACGGCGTAAAAATGAGTGATGTGCAGCCGGTTTTCATCCAGGGGGCATTTGAAAAAAGCGGCCAGCCGCTGGACTTTGCCATTACAGGAGACGGCTTTTTCGCTGTGGAAAAAGGAAACGGAGGAACCCAGCCGCTGTATACCAGGGATGGTTCCTTCAAAATATCCGTATCGGAGGAGGGGGACTTCCTGGCTACCAGGGACGGATATTTTGTGCTGGACGGAGACGGAAAGCGCATCCAGCTGACCAAAAAGGTTGTGAAAGATAAAGACGGCAAGGAGCAGGCCACCAATCAGCTGGACCTGGACGGCCTGAATAAAAAAATAGGCCTGTTTACCTGTGATAATCCGGAAGGACTCGTGCATATGGGTAATAACAGATACCGTTCCGGAGAGTTTTCCGGCCAGTGGACAGCGGTTAAGGAACAGACAAACAGCAGCCGTATCGTATCCGGAGCGCTTGAACTGTCCGGTACCGAGCTCTCTTCGGAAATGGTGAATGTCATTGAAGCCCAACGCGCATTCCAGCTGAACGGAAGGATTGTGACAACTGCGGATCAGATCGAAGAGATCATCAATAATCTGAGATAAGTGATGCAAAAGGGCGGAAAACAGGCATGTCAGCCGGTAAAGGAGAGTTCCCATGAAGGAAAAAAGTCTGCTTTATAATCTGTTTATGAAATACCTTGGCGAAGATGGAGAGGAAGAAGAAGCAAAGCAGGAAACCTCTCTGTCTGCCCACGGGGATCAGGAAAAAGAGGAACATATGCATGACGGCGAAGAAGTAAATCCTCAGAAGACAGATGAGGAACTTTCCGAACAACCGGATATATCACATAAAACGGATCCGGAGGCTTTGATTGAAACCGTAGAAGACTGGAATGAAGCGGAGCTGCTGAAGCAGAAGGAACTGGACGCAAGAAGCCGGGGCGCGGAAGAACCGGATTCTGAGGAGATTCCCGCAGAACCGGAAGAAGAGACTGTCCTTTCCAGGGACGCCTCCCTGGAACTTACTGTAACGGATGATAAAATGGAAGCGACGATGATGGTATGGGAACCGGAAGGGGACGGGGCGGATATAACAGAGGAAGCCCTTCACAAAGCCCTTCAGGATAAGCATATCACCTACGGAATTGATGAGGAAAAAATCCGTGACATCGCGGAACACAAACGCTATCGTCAGCTGTTTGTCATTGCCTCGGGAAAGCCTGCGAAGGACGGAACCAGCGGGAAAATAAAGGATTTTTTCCCGAGACAGGTACAGCTGAAATATGCCACCAAACAAAATGGGGGCATTGATTTTAAAAACATGAACCTGATCCATAATGTAAAGGAAGGCGATGTGGTATGTCAGATCACTCGACCCACAGACCCGGAAGACGGCATGAATATTTACGGACAGCCGGTCCGGGGCAGACAGGGCGCTATGCCGGCCATCCCCCAGGGAAAAAACATCACCTATAACGAGGACGGCACACAGCTTGTGGCGGCCTGCGAGGGAAATCTAACCTTCCGCAGCGGCCGTTTCCATGTGGAAAAGGTATTCGAAGTGGCCGGAAATGTGGATAATTCCATTGGAAATATTAATTTCAGCGGCAGCGTATTTATCCAGGGAGATGTATTTGAGGGTTATGAAGTACGCGCAAAAGGGAATATTACGGTTATGGGAATGGTGGAGGGAGCCGCACTCATCGCGGGCGGAGATATCCAGCTCCAGAAAGGAATGCGCGGCATGCATTGCGGCGTCCTGGAAGCGGGAGGCGATATCACCGCCAAATTCCTGGAGGACTGTACCATTCACGCCGGCAGCAATATCCAGGCGGAATATATCATCAACTCCCAGGTTGCCTGTGAAAACAATCTCACCCTTGTGGGACGCAGGGGAGCCTTTATCGGGGGAAGCTGTTCCGTATACAATGAAATGAATGTCAAAGCGGTAGGGGCGGCGAGCCACATCACCACCTCCGTCACGCTGGGAGCCACCCCGCAGCTTATTGCGGAAGCGGAAAAAGCGGCCCGGGAAATCCGGGAAGTATCCGAACAGATGGAAGAAAACCGCAAAAATACGGCATGGCTTACCGAAAAGCAGAACCGGGGAAGCCTGACGCCCGTCCAGCAGCAGAGACTGAGCGCCCTGAACCTGGAAGCATCGGTAAACAAACTCAAACAGCGTCAGCTGCAGAGCAAAGCGGCCCAGCTGGCAAAACAAATCCGGGAGGTGGGAAGGACCCGCCTCCAGGCGGATGAGGTTTATCCCGGGACGATTATCTGCATCGGGGATTCCAGGCTTGTGGTTATGGATAAAGAAGACAGCGTGAGCTATTACTATCTGGACGGAGAAATCCGCAAGGGCATGCGCTGACAGAAATAAAATGAGGGGAAACGGGAAATATGGCTGACATCTTGAAGGTAACATCTCCGGTAATCGGCAAGAACATCGTCCAACAGAATAAAAACGTAACAGACCCTTCCATCCCCTTTGATCTCCAGGAAATCAGCCACATCGCAAGAAATCCCAACAGCAGCGCCCTCCTTTCCCAGCATAACATCTTCCAGCGGGATGCGGGCGCCGCCACACTGATGAATCTGCTCAAGGATCCGGATGTGACCGTGAACTACCTGAAAAACATCACTATGCTTGAAGAAATCATCAGCCTTCTGCCCGTGAACAACAACACAGTAACGGAAGAAATCCAGCAGCTTTTCCAGGCTCTTTTGATCCATCCCGATTCCATTGTGGATGAGATGATGCGCCAGGAATACTCCTCCACCCTTTTTAAAGGCCCGCTTTTTGATTTCCTGCGCTCCCTGGTCAAAGAAAATCCCGAGCTTCGCGCAGAAACCGCAGAATTACTGAAAGCGATCAATTCCATCCTTTCAAGAAAAGATGCGGAAGACTCCGCCGCCAATGGCTTTTCCTTCCTTGCGGAACAGCTCTCCGCCAGCAAAAACATGGCGCCCCGCCTCCGGGAACTGGCGGCAGGCTTCCGCCAGGATGACGGAACCCTTTTCCAGGAACTCAAATTACAGGCCCAGGCCCTTCTTAAGGAAATGGAGGGGAGCATCCTGTATACCCCCCAGGCGGCCCGTGTAGTGCCGAACATCATCTATAATCTTTCCCGCTACCGGGAAAATGAAGCCTTTCTCCAGGAAGCCCTGTTCGGCCTTCTGGTCAGGATGAACAGCAGAGAGGCCAAGGATCAGCTGCGTATGCTTGTGAAGGAATATATAGAACAATTCCCGAAAGCCGACAACAGCCTGACACGCTCCCACGTAGTGGATACCCTGGCGGAAATCATTGCCAAACAGGATAAGGAAAGCGGCATGCAGAGCTTAAACGGCGACCGCATCGAAAAAATCCTCACCAGCCTTCTTTCCTCCCCCTGCAATTACACGCCCCTCCTGCATTTTGTCATACCTGTGGACTTCCAGGGAATGAAAGCCTTCTCCGAACTGTGGATCGATCCTGACGACCGGGAAACTTCGGCAAAGGACGGCGGAGACGGCAGCCATATCCACATCCTGATTACTTTTGACATTGAGGGGATCGGACAGCTGGAAGCGGAATTCATGGTGAGCGGAAAAACCATCAATTTTCTTCTGCTCTGCCCCAAAGGCTACGTAAAACTTTTTTCAGGCCTTCTCCCCGAATTTAAGAAGATTGCGGAACAAAAAGGATACCAGATGAGCGATGCCAAGGTGGAGAAGCTGGAGCATATCCGCTCTCTGATGGATGTATTTAAAACCCTGCCCTACAGGAGGACCGGCGTAGATGTCAAAATATAAGAAAAATAAAGCCGCCGCCCTCAAATACAACATGGAAGAGGATACGGCCCCGGTGGTCATAGCCTCCGGTTACGGCCCCATGGCCGAAAAAATTATAGATATTGCCGAGCAGAAAGGCATTCCTGTTTTTAAAGATGACAGCGCCGCCTCCCTTTTGTGCATGCTGGACGTGGGAACCAACATACCGGTGGAGCTGTACGAGGTGATAGCGGCTATTTATGGAAAACTGATGGAAGCTTCTGCCAAAACCCATGGGAATTCTCCGGCCGTGGGAAAAACTCCGGCGGCAGGAAAATCTCCAACCGCAGGAAAATCACCAACCGCAGGAAAAACATCCGCTTCCGCAGAATATAAGACCCAAAATGCAGAGGCCGGCCCGGAAAAAAGAACGACACGCCCCTCTCTCAGGGACGGACTCGTATCTGCCGGGAAAAAAGAAACGGAGAAAGACAGCACAGAAACTAAGTGAGGGGAAACAACAGCATGATTGATCTGTCGGAAGGATATATAGGATCTTCCTGTGTGGTGAAAGCCAAGAACAACGATTTGTTGATGATGGGTACCCTGCACAGGATTAAGACCAGCTTTATAGATATCAGCAGTACCAGGAATGAACTTCCTGTAATAAGCTATAACCTCTTTGTCAAGGTGGAAGTCTACAATGCGCGGCTGGGATTCCGCGTGCTTATAGGCAGAGTCTATATTTCCAATCAGGAATTGATTCGGATTATAGACTTAAACGAAGCTACCAACGATGAACGCCGCGAGTACTTCCGAATCAGTACGAGACGTGACGGCATTATCTTTAACCTCACCCATCCGCTGCCGGACGGGACAATAAAAGAATACCAGGATTTCAAGGTTTCCCTCGTGGATATCAGCCTGGGCGGCCTGATGTTCAGGACAAAGGAAGTGCTGGGAGTGGGAGAAACCTTCAGCATTGTAATCCCCGCCATGAAAGAAAACATGCTCTATGAATGCACCATCCGCAGAAGTGTGGAGAAACCGGAAAACTACATCGGTTACGGCTGCGAATTCAGTGAGATGACCAATCTGCAGGAGGATATCCTCTACCGCTATATTTTACGGTGCCAGAACGAACAGCTTAAAAGAATACGTTGATCAGAAAGAAAAAACTGATCAGGAAGGGAAAGAAACGTGAGCAGGAAAAAGCCGGAAGACCGGAGAGTGGTCAGGACCAGAAGGACGGTGATTTATACCTTCCTTCTGATCCTGATTTTTATGTATATATCCGCCCATGCCCAGTTGGAAGAAGAGCGGGCGCAGGCACTGCAGGCGGAGACGTTGGAAACGGGAAATGCTGCGCAGGCCGGGCTTGCTGCCGGGCAGGAAGAAAACGGAGAACATGCGACGGAGCAGGAGCAGGGAGCCAGGAAGGCGGAAAGCCAGGAAGGATTGATCCTTAATCCCGAAGATATGTGGTGCCTGATCCTGACCAATGCCCAATATCCTATCCCGGAAGACTATCTTCCAGTTCTGAAGGAGGTTCCCGGACAGGGACAGTCCGTAGACGAACGCATTTACGATCCGCTTATGGAGATGCTTTCGGATATGAAGGAACAGGGATTATCCCCTGTTGTCTGTTCCGGTTACAGGACTCTTGATAAGCAGGAAATGCTGTTTAACCGGAAGGTTTCCGCCTATGTGAAGCAGGGCTATTCCATGGAAGAAGCCAATCAGATGGCCCGCAGGCTGCTTTCTATTCCAGGATCCGGTGAACATTGCCTCGGCCTGGCAGTGGATATTTACTGCGAATCCTATCAGAAGCTGGAAGCTGGTTTTGCTGAGACCAAAGAGGGAAAATGGCTGCGGGAACATTGTTGGGATTACGGGTTTATCCTGCGTTATGACCAGGGGAAAGAAGAACTGACAGGGATTGATTATGAACCCTGGCATTTCAGATATGTGGGGAAAGCGGCCGCCCAGTATCTGAAGGAGACAGGGATGTGCCTGGAGGAATTTTATATTGAGGAAAGTCTGTATGGGTGATGTGGTGAAGCGGGTACAACTGTGATTTGAAAAATAGGTATAATATGTAAAATAGCACAAAATGAAATTCACTTTTTGTGAAATATCACGATAAAGAATAAAAAATTAGGTACGATCACTTAGGTAGAACAGCAGGGATAGTAAGTTCCTCCTGTTTGGTGCCGGGCAAGGGCCCGTCCGGTACTGCTTAATAAAATAAAAATGAGGGAAAAGGATTTCCCGAAGGAATTATTACATGGAGGTAATAGTATGAGAATTCAACACAACATTATGGCATTAAATTCCCACAGACAGCTGGGAAACAACAACAGCGCAGTATCTAAATCTTTGGAGAAGTTATCCTCCGGTTACAGAATCAACCGCGCGGGTGATGATGCAGCGGGGCTGGCTATTTCCGAGAAGATGAGAGCTCAGATTAAAGGTCTGACCGCAGCTTCCGATAACTCCCAGGATGCGATTTCCTTAGTACAGACAGCTGAAGGCGGATTGCAGGAAGTTCATTCCATGCTGAACCGTATGCAGGAACTGGCTACCAAATCTTCCAATGGTACTTATACGGATGATGTTGACCGTAAGGCTCTGCAGGATGAAGTTAGTGCTTTGAAGGATGAAATTAATCGTATTGCTGATAGTACTAACTTTAATGGGATTAACCTGTTGGATGGGTCTATGGGTGTTGGAACTACTGGGGCAACAGATACTCTTGCTCAAGGTGCGGCTGCTGGACAATTGAAAACCAATGCTGTAAATGTATCATTTGCGGCTCCTGAAGGATATAAATTGAAAATTGCATCAGGGGCAGATAAGGCTGCTGCAACAGCTACATTTGATGAAGCAACTAAAACAATTACCCTTACTCTTGAATCAACTGCAGGTAAAGTAACAACACAAAAAGATATTGATAAATTATTGCAGGGAGTAGCTTTACCTTCAGAGGCAATGGGAAAAGTTAAAGTAACTATTGATAATGATATTGAGTTTGCAACACCTGGTGCCGCTGCTAATATTAAAACACTTACTTCGGTAGCCGCAAAGCAGGCAACTGCGACAGATACAAATACAGGTATAACTGTATCATCGACTAAGGCCGGAGTTAATACGCACAAACTTACTATTAATAATACAACAACTGAGGCGACTGGAGCGAAAGCATTAGTAAGTGGTGATGCTACACTTGCATTAGAGGCTGGAAAATCATACACATCAAGTGATATTAATAAGATGCTAGCAGATGCTGGTGTAGAAATGCGTATGGATTTTGATGGCAGCAAAACAGGTGCTGAAATTTATGCAGGCAAATCAGCAGCTGCTGATCATACCTTTACTTTGGGGGATACTGTAGCGGGTGCTGGTCTTTCAGCAGGCGGTGGTATTGAACTTCAAATTGGAGATACTAATGATGCATGGAATCAGTTAGAACTTTCTATTGATGATATGCATGTTTCTTCCTTAGGTATAGGTGATATTGATATTAGCACAAGACCTGGTGCTTCTGCTGCAATCAGCAAAATCAAAGATGCCATCAATCAGGTTTCCACCAGCCGCGGTAAGTTAGGTGCCATCCAGAACCGTCTGGAGCATACCATCAACAACCTTGGTGTAACAACCGAAAATATCACAGCGGCGGAATCCCGTATCCGTGACGTTGATATGGCAAAAGAAATGATGGAATTCACAAAGAACAGTGTTCTTATGCAGTCCGCACAGGCAATGCTGGCTCAGGCAAATCAGCAGCCTCAGTCCATCTTACAGTTATTACAGTAATTCTCATAAACCAATTGGAAGGCCGCAGACTCCTCCGGGAGCGCGGCCTTCTTTTTTATTATGAAATAAATAATAAATCTTCATATCATAGCTGCTTTTATGTTTATACTTTTTTAATGATTCAAAAGTAAGATCCTCATTTCATTTTTCGAAAAATTATGATATAAATAATTTATCTGGTTATCAATATCTTATATTTTCTCAGGCTGTATCAGCCATTCATTCATTTTTAGAATCTTTTTATATCCAAATGAATTGCTTTTTTGTTGGTATATCACTATAATAATCCATATAAAGCACATATCTTTTGGATTAACCATCAATTCATAAGGAGGTATTGTGCTTATATGGCAAACGAAAAGGACGCGGTAATAAAGAAATTCCTGGAGAAGCCTGAGAATTTCAGTGATTTATTTAATGGCTCTCTCTTTCAGGGAAAGCAGGTGCTGAAGGCAGATATGCTGGGTGATTTACCGGGAGAATCTATGATTTCTTTCTCAGATAAAGAAGGAAAAAAGGTATCGGCCAGACGGTACCGTGACATAATCCGTAAAGCATCCGGCCGAACAACGTATGCAGTTTTCGCAGTGGAAGGGCAGGAAAAAACACATTATGCCATGCCGGTCAGGGAAATGGTTTATGATGCCTTGAATTATGCAACGCAGGTAAAAGAAATTTCCGACAGGCACCGGAGAGATAAGGATTATCGTGACAGTTCGGAATTTTTGTCCGGTTTGCTGCGGGAAGACAGGCTTGCGCCGGTGATTACCATTTGCCTGTATTATGGGACAGGGGAATGGGAAGGGCCGAGGGAGCTTTATGACCTTTTGGATATCCCGGAAGAATATGAAGATATGAAACCGTTTATGTCCAATTACAAAGTGAATCTGGTACAGCCAACCGATGTGGATCCGGAAAATTTCAGGACAGATTTAAAGCTTATTTTTTCACTGCTGGCAATGTCATCAGATGGAATGGGTATGAGGAAATACATACAGGAACATTCGGAAGAGTTCAGTCATATTCCTTATGAAACATATGATTGTCTCAGAGAGCTGCTTCACGTGGATAAGTGGTGGAAGGCAGAAAGTAAAAAAGAGAAAGGGGAAGTGGATATGTGCAGGGCATTGGAAGAGATTGCTGAGATGGCAAGGCAGGAAGGCAAGACGGAAGGCCGGGAAAATGGAGAACAAATAATGCTGATCAAGTTCGTAACAAGGAAACTTCTGAATGGAAAACAGGAAGAAGAAATTGCTCTTGAATTGGATGAGGACAGAGATACCGTGACTCGGATTTGCCGGGCGGCAGCGAAGTTTGCGCCGGAGTATGACAGTGAAGCAATATATCGTGAAATGAAAAAGTTATAAAATATGAGTCAGGAACTGAAGTGAGCCACGGCTAATGCCGCGGCTCCTTTTTTACAACCAGGATTGCCTGAACAAGCGCTCCCGTTACTTCAGATGCATATTTTTCTTCCGCTTCCTTCTGCTTTTGTTCCCGGTTGCCTTCGATTACCGTATAGTGAGGGGCAAGGCGGTTTAAAGCAAGGGCGGCAATATCTTTTTTACATTTATCACACCGGCAGCAGTTAAAACGCTGAATGGTGGAGTCCAGGCGGGTAAGGACCAGTTCTTCCATCAGGTTCACAAGTACGGAATCCTTATTTTCCCGCATCTGTACAGGTGTGGTGAGGGAGCGGCGCAGTGCATCGGCCATACCTGCGGAAGTAGGGGAAGGGGCGCTGTCCATATTACTAACGGAGGAAGGTGCCTCTGTATGAACCGGCTGGGAACGGGTAGAGGAAGGCATGATTTTGCGGTACATGATTTCCTTGTCTATTTCAGCTTTGCTTTTAGCCATGCCTACAGCCCCCTTTCCTGAAGTTCATCCGTCAGCGTTTTATAATCCTGTACGGCATTGCAGGAAGGGGCATAGTCCAGTACGGACTGCTGGATGGACTGTGCTTCCCGCAGAGCTACGCTTTCCCTGATAAAAGTATCCAGAACAGGGATGGAAAAGTCCTGGGCGATCATATTCAAGGCTCCTTTGACCTCCCGGCTGAAACGGGTCTTGGGATTGTGTTTGGTGAGAAAAACTCCCAGAATCTGCAGATCCGGGTTGCAGAAATTTTTTACCCTGGAAACGGTCTCCGAAAGCTGGGTGAGTCCCTGGAGGCTGAATATATCTGACATCATGGGCACCAGGACAAAATCCGACGCAGTGAAGGCATTGACGGTCAGAATACCCAGGGCAGGAGGGGAATCGATAAAAATGTAATCATAAACCTGCTGCAGCGGCTCCAACGCCCTTTGCAGCAGATATTCCCTCTGCGTGCCGGTAAATTCCAGTTCGATGGAACTGAGCAGTATATTGGAAGGTATGATATCAACAAGCCCGGTTTTCTGAATGGCAAAACGGGGTTTGACTTCCTCCTTCAGAACTTCATAAATAGTCGCCGTGCCGTCGGTATCGGCCCCTGTGCTGAAACTCAGGTTTCCCTGGGGATCCAGGTCAACCGCAAGAACTTTATATCCTCTTTCCCGAAAAATGAGTGCGAGGGCGTTAGCAGTGGTAGTTTTTCCCACACCGCCTTTCTGGTTGGAAAGAACGATGGTTTTAGCCATAAGTAAAGTAACCTCCGTGTGTTGTGTGGTGTGGTGCGGTAACAATTTATACATGGTTATCATGCGGTTTTTCTCTGTGTACCTTGGGAGTCCGGAGGACAGGAAAAAGTGTCGGAGGAACCCCGAAAGCGTAGATGCAAAGAGAAAAACCGCACCTCAATCACATTATATTATAACAACAAACAGCAGGGGAAACAACTATCCAAATTTTTTTGTAAAATAGCTAAAGATATACAACTGATGTACGACAATACAGTTGACAGAGTAAATACCGGGAAAGGGTGCTGAAAATGGATATAAAGATAACAGGCAAATATGCAATATATCAGAGTGCCGTGAGCAGCGGCAGGAAACTGGAAAAAAATACAGCTGTCCCGGCCGGAAGTGCAGGCGGGAAGGGCGATGAGATCTGTATCAGCAGCGATGCTGTGAAGAAGCAGGAGGCATCGGTTTATTCTTCCGCAGTGAGTTCCGCTCTTAAGGAACCGGCTTCGGAGGAACGGATTGCGCAGCTGAAGCAGCAGATCGGGGATGGCACTTATCAGATATCCGCCGAGCTGGTTGCTAAGAAACTGATGTCAGGTTTATAAGAAAAGGCGGCCGATGTGGAAGAAATATTTGTTTTTTTAACAGAGTATACGGAATTCCTGGAAAAAATGGAAGTGACCCAGCAGGAAAAGCTGGATTTACTGCTATCCGGGGATCTGAAGAAAATAGAACAGAGCATCATGGTACAGCAGGCGATGGATAAGCAGCTGGAAAATCTGGAACAGGCCAGGATGCGTCTTTTTCAGGAGCATGGAGTGGAAGGGAAAACCTTCCGTGAGCTCATACCTCTTCAGCCGGAGGCCAGGAATGGAGAGGGCTCTTCCTCCTGCAGGCAGGACTGGCAGCTGCTTTATGACAGGCTGCAGAAGGCGATTGACAACATCCGGTACTATAACAAAAAATCACAGGATTTTGCCCGCTCGGAACTGATAAAAGCGGGATCCGATGCAGGGACTGTGGATCCGTCCAGCGGGGTTTACCATCCGGATTACGGCGGAAGAAAGAATATGTTTAGTAAGAAAATATAGCGGTTGTCAGATACGGCTGCAGCATATACAGAAAGCAGGGGCACAGGGGATGAGACCGACATTCATGGGGCTGGAAACAGCCAAAAGAGGCCTGATGGTGAATCAGAAGGCTATTGATATTGTAGGAAACAACATTACGAACATGCAGACCAAGGGCTATACCAGGCAGCGGCTGGATACGGTGAGCGTGCAGGTATACGGAGGAATGGGCGGTTTTCAGACAAGCTCCATTCCGCTGGCGGGCCAGGGCGTTGACATGCTGGGAGTGGCACAGATAAGGAATCCCTATCTGGACAGTAAGTTCCGGGAGCAGTACGGGGAAGTGGGTTATTATGATCAGAGAACCGCTATCATGCAGGAGCTGGAAGGAATCATCAGCGATCCGGAAACAGAAGGGACCGGACTGAAGGATGCCCTTACCATCCTTTCCCAGGCACTGGCGGATTTCGGGGAGCAGCCCTATCAGGAAACAAATGCCAACATCACACTGAATGCGGTGAAGGGCATTACCCATATATTGAATGAATACGACAGCAAGCTTAAAAATGCCATGCAGGAACAGAAGGATGATCTTGCGGCATCAGTGAAGGATATCAACGGAAAACTGAAACAGCTGGCGGAACTGAATAAATCCATCGTCCATGAGGTATTCGTGAGTGACGATTTGGACGGTGTGAGCTATGGCCCGAATGATCTGCTGGATCAGAGAAATGTCATTCTGGACGATTTGTCCCGCTATGGCAATGTTTCCGTTACGGAAGGCGGAGACGGACGGATTCAGGTGAAATTCAACGGCAAAACCGTGGTGGATTCCAGCGGAAACCAGTTCACCAGTGATGAACTTCTCATCGGGCCGGATGGAGTGACGCTTACCTGGAACAGTGACAATTCAGGCATGCATTTGGAGAATGGCGCGCTGAAGGCTTATACGGATGTGATTACGGGGAATGCGCCGGGCAATGCGGGAATTCCTTATTATCAGCAGAAGCTGGATGATTTCGCGGCGGCTTTCGGTGAACTCATGAATAATACAATCCATGAGGATGACGGGACAGCGGTGTTCAAGACTTTGATCGAGGCAGAGGGCGGAGGAGCGCTGACGGCGGGAAATATATCGGTCAGTACCGCATGGGCGGAAGACCCGTCCTATGTTATCCGGGATCAGAATCCGGACGGAACGCTTGACAATACCGATATCATGAAGCTCAAGGCCGGTCTGACAGAGGAACGGACCTTTGGGAAGGAGTATAAGTATTCCGGTAATTTCAGCGGATTCATTACCAATTATACGGATACCCTGGGCAGTGATATCAAAACGACCAAGGCAAGGCTGAACGCATCGCTTGCCATTGCGGAAAGTGTGGAAAAAGATCGCCAGGGAGTGTCAGGGGTATCTCTTAATGAAGAGGGTATCAACCTGATGACTTATAACAAAGCGTATCAGGCACTGGGAAGGCTCATGACCACCATGGATGAGCAGCTTGATATGATAATCAATCAGATGGGCATGGTGGGACGCTGATAATGGCAGAGCGCGCCCCGGGCGCGGGATGGGAGTCGGAATGAGAATTACGGAAAGCATGCTGACAGGATCCTATACCAGGAACCTTCAGCGCAATATCAGCAATCTGGCACAGTCCAATCTGAAGCTTTCCTCCGAACGGGAATACAATCATGTATCGGAGGATCCGGCAAGGGCGGCAAAGGCTTTTGCGGTAAGGGATCAGATTGCTTTAAGCGAAGAACATATAAGAACGGTAAAAAGCGCCATGGGGGAACTGGATACGGCGGATAAAAATATCCAGTCCATTAACTCTATCCTCCAGACGGTTTTTGAAAAAGCCACCAAGGCAGGCGGTGTGACAAATCAGGAAAACCTGAATGCCATTGCGGAGGAGCTGCATGGCCTGAATGAAGAAATCCTCCAGACCATGAATGCCAGATACGGAGACAAATATCTTTTTTCCGGATCCGGTAATGAGGAAGCGCCGTTTACCGTGGATGGCGGGAGACTTTTTTTCAACGGAAAAGCTGTGGATGATTATGATAAGGACGATCCGGATACCTATTTTGACAACAACAAGGAAGTTTATCTGGATGTGGGCTTCGGTGCTTATGGTTCCGGTGCGGTAAATGCCAAAACCGGTGTGAAGATATCCACCTCAGGTGTGGATGTGCTCGGATATGGAACAAAGGACGGCCAGCCCAATAATATATACAGCCTGATATCCCAGATAGAGGGGCAGCTGCGCAGCGGAAACACTAAGGATGCTATGGATACGCTGGAGCATTTGAAGGATAAGCAGAATAATATTTCCATTGCCACTGCGGAAATCGGCACGAGGGAGACTCTTCTGGACAGGGCGCAGGACCGGCTTGAGGGCGGCCTGGTGAATCTGAAGGAGAGGCAGAAGGATCTGGAAGCAGTGGATTTGGCGGGGGAATCCATTAATAATAAGGCGTATGAAGCAGCCTGGATGGTTACGCTTCAGCTGGGAAGCAGCCTGATTCCTCCATCTATTTTTGATTTTATGAAGTAGTAAGTGGATAACAGGAGGTCATTCAAATGAATGTGCTTAAAATAACCACAACACCCATCAAGCTTTCCATGTCGTCCCAGAAAGCCCGTCTGGAAAGCCATCTTCCGGAACCGGAGCTGGGAATTATCCGTACCCCGTCCCGTCTGAATATGAAATCGGAAAATATCAAGGTAAATATTGATACTTCGGCGGCCAGGGACAATCTGGGTTTCAAGACGGCCCGTTCGCTGAACCGGGATGCGGCGGTTTTCGGAAAGCAGGCGGCAGCGGATGCCACAGGGCGTTATGCCCAGATGGGCAATCAGATGATGCAGATCCAAAAAGGGGTGACGATTCCCGAAATTGTACAGAACCAGATGATGGCTCAGACAAAGGTTACGACAGGCTTTGAATTCCTTCCTGCCGTAGGGCCGGATATCAGCTGGGATCCGGGAAGCCTTGCCATAGATTATACCCCTTCCCGGATAGAATTTGATCCGCAGCCGGATATGCAGGATGCGGTTTATGTTCCCGGAGAGCTGAATATTAATGTGGAGCAGTATCCCAAGGTGGAGATCGAATATGTGGGAGAGCCGATGTATGTCCCTCCCAGCGCGAGTCCTGAGTATGAGGAAAGAGACGGACTTTCATAAAGAGGCGCTCGGAAGGAATGGCTTACAGGAGGAATAGGCAGTTGAAAATAGAAACAAGGGATTTTGGCATCATTGATGTGGAAGAAGAGAATATCATTACCTTTAAGCAGCCGGTTTTCGGGTTTGAGGATTATACCCAGTTCGTTCTCGTGACGGATTCCAACATGGGAAACGGGATATGCTGGCTGCAGTCCATAGAACAGAAGGGAATCTGTTTTATCATGCTTAATCCTCTGGAGATCTGTCCGGATTACGCTCCGGCAGTCATGCAGGATGTGCTTTTCACCCTGCAGGCGGTGCCTAAGGATGACCTGGACTGCTGGGTGATCGCAGTGATAGGAGATACCTTCTGTGAGTCTACGGTGAATCTGAAAAGTCCGATTATCATAAACCATAAAACCAATCTGGGAATGCAGGTGATTCTCGATCAGGATTACCCGATCCGCCAGCCGATTTTCGATTCGAAAGGTGGTGGGGTATCATGCTGATCCTGTCCCGGAAAAAAGGAGAATCCATTATAATCGGAGAAGATATTGAGATTTTTGTGGCAGATGTGAAAGGGGATAAGGTCCGTCTTGGCATATCTGCTCCGGAGGATATGAAGATATCCCGAAAAGAACTCTATCTGACTGTGGAAAACAATAAAGAAGCATCGGATAAAGTGGATCTGCTAAAGGTGTTCCAGCTGTCCCGCAGCCTGTATGCGCAGCAGGGAACGGATAAAGCAAAAGGAAAGGACGAACCGGATGCAGATACAGACAATAAATAAGCTTAAGGAACTGACAGATAACAGAAAACAGCTTTTTACAGAATATCTGACAATCACGCAGAAGCTTACTGACCTGAAGGAAGAGGACGTGGAACAGATTACGGCAGGAATGGAACAGAGAGCAGCGCTGGCCGAGCAGATCGATGACCTGGGAATGCAGAGCAGGAAAGTTTGCCGGGTGGATGGAGGAGAAGAGCATCTGACTGAAATTCTGCAGTGCCGGGCGGATTTTTCTTTGTTGAGCGAAGAGGAAAAAGAACTGTTTTCCCTGTGCCAGTCCGTTAACCGGATTCTGTTAGAGATTCAGGATCAGGAGGTCCTGGTGCACAGGAATTTTGAGGACATTCGGAATAAACTCCAGGAATCCATACACAGGAACAATACAGGGGCGAAATTCGCGGGTTATCTGAATCATATGAATTACGGAGCATCCAAGGGTGTCCTGTATGACAGTAAAAAGTAGGAGGCAGTATGGCATCTTCAATTAATACAGTGAGCGGGAACCGGGTTGCAGGCCTGGCTTCCGGGATGGATACCGAAAGTATAGTGGAAAAAATGCTTTCCGGCACGCAGTCCAAGATCGATAAACAGACAGGCTTAAAGCAGCAGCTGGAATGGAAACAGGAAATGGTAAGGGGAATTATAACGGATATCAATTCCTTCCATGATAAATACTTTTCCTTCTACAGCAGCGCCAATACCAACCTGCTGAGCAATGCTTTTTACAATACAATGAATGCGGCGAGCAGCACCAGTGCGATAAAAGTGATATCCGCTGCTTCCAATGCAGCAGGGAAGGTGACCATAGATAGCATCGACCAGCTGGCATCTGCGTGTACGGTGAAATCAGGAGACCGGGTGAGCGGCGAACTGAAAGGTACGGTTATCGATCCCGGTCAGTTTACGGAAGAGTCCTATTCCTTTGAAATGACTCTGGATGGCGTCAACAGGACAATATCCTTTAATAAAGGAACGAATGCGAACGAAACAGAGGCGCTTAAGGAAACGGTAAATAATCTGAATGACAGCATGTACAGGGCTTTCGGCACTGCCGCAGGATTTCAATTGGATACAACACAGCCGGGCGGTCCCAGGCTGAATCTAACCCAATTGGTATGGGATGAAACACAGAATGGCGGTCAGGGCGGAGCAGTACCGAAAAGTAATGGTTCAGGCGGTTATGTTCCTGTGGATACCTCCAGAAAGCTGTATATGGAAAATACGCAGGGGAAAACAGCGGTACTTCCCCTTCTGGGATTTAAAAATGAAGCTTCCAATAAGCTCGACTATAATACCAGCCTGGATTCCCTCCCGCTGGCAGAGCCTCTTCAGGGAAAAGAGTTTTCCTTTAAGATTAACGGTGTTGTTATAGATGGGATAACAAGTTCCAGTACATTGGGCGATGTAATCAGTAAAATAAATACATCAGAAGCAGGGGTAAAGGTTTCCTATTCTTCCATAGAAGATAAGTTTATTATGGAATCCAAGACCACCGGAGATATTTCCAATATTCTCATGGAACAGACTTCAGGGAATCTGCTTACAGTCATGTTCGGTACAAAAAGTGCCGATACAGTGACAGGAAGTCTGGACGGAGTGAAGAGTAGTAAGGATCTGGTTTCTGTAAATACAATTGATGAAATGATGAAAAATGCAGTGCTGGGCGGTGTAAACGGCGGAACCCCGCATATCTTTTCACTGAATGTTGACGGAAAAGATGTGGATATCATAGTTAAGAGAGAATTAACCGCAGACAGTACGGACTGGAATATGAGTGAGCTGGCTGACGAAATCAACAGACAGCTGGAAGAAAAATTCGGGGCAGGCGAAATTGTTTTGAGCGTTGATGATCCGAATTCACCGACCAGAGCTACAGTCTCTTCCGCAAACCATCTGGTCAGCTTCAATGATGAAAATCTGAACAGGGATATCACTTCCATGCTGGGCTTTACGACGGCGAATACGCAGAAGGCCGGTATGCAGTCCACTCTGGGTGAGTTGGGTTTTCACGGAAAAATAACATTTACCGGAACGCAGCCTGATGCTTCCGGTTCGTCCGCTATGCAATCTGTCACCATAGATTTTGATAATGTTGACACGCAAGGCCAGACGGTAGAGTGGCTGGTAAATCAGGTACGGACTGCAGGAGTGGAACTCACGTTTGACAATGGAGCAGTTCAGATTGGTTCTGCCAGCAGTGTGACAGGGGATGGAGAAGGAAAGAAAATCCTTAATTCTCTGTTTGGAACAGACAGTCTCACCTTTGGCACGGCAGGCAGCGCAGCCGTGGTAACGGAAGGGCAAAATGCAAAGTTTGTGGTAAACGGACAGGTCGTTGAAAGGAACACCAATACCTTCGAATTAGAGGGCATTACACTGGAACTGACAGAAAAATCCACCGGCCCAATTACCTTGACTACGACTAAGGATACTGATAAAATAGTAGAAGGGTTTAAGAGCTTTGTCGAAGACTATAATAAGCTGATTGAACAGCTGAATGACCGCATCAATGAAAGCGCTACATATAAGAAATATGCCCCTCTGACAGAGGAACAGAGAAAGTCCATGAGTGACCGGGAAGTGGAGCTTTGGGAAGAAAAAGCCAAAGAGGGTCTGCTCAGAAACGATTCCAATATCAGTTCTCTTCTGAGTGATATGAGAACGGCGCTGTACCAGTCTGTGGACGGTGCTGGCCTGGCTCTGTATGATATGGGAATTGAGACTTCGGACAGCTGGAGGGATAACGGAAAACTGATTCTGGATGAGAGCAAGCTGAATGCGGCGATAAGCACCAATCTGGACGGTGTGAAGAAGCTGATGACGGATAAGGAACACGGAATAGGTGTACTGCTGGACAATGCGGTGAAAGCGGCGGCCAATGTGAGTACGGGCAGTCCGGGAAGCCTTGTTTCCTATGCGGGAACGAAAGCGGTCCTCACCACGGACAACAGCCTCTATCAGCAGCTTAAGAGCGTGAGTAATACGCTGGCGAATCTGAACATTAGGTATGAGTCGGAACGGACGCGTTATTGGAATCAGTTTACGGCAATGGAACAGGCGATTTCCAATCTGAACAATCAGAGTTCCTGGCTGACACAGCAGTTCTCATCAGGCAGTTGATGAAACCGGTAGGAAAAGGAGCGGCAAAATGCAGAACCCATATGAAAAGTACAGACAGCAGTCGGTCATGACCATGACACAGGGAGATATGATTTCCCTCTTATATTCGGAGCTTGGCGACCGTCTTGGAAAAGGGCTGATTTGTCTGGAAAATAAGGATTACGAAGGCTGTAACACAGCGTTTAAAAAAGCGCAGGAAATTTTGACACATCTCACTGCGACACTGGATCGCAAATATGAGGTGGCCGATAAGCTGGCGGCTCTGTATGATTTCTTTAAATACCAAATCATACAGTCCAATATACGGAAGGAAGCCGGGCCGATAGAGGAAATCCTGCCGATGATAAAGGAATTACAGGAAGTATTTGTACAGGCGGATAAGCAGGTGCGGATAGAGAACAGCGTCGGATAGAAGACGCGCAGAGGGGGATACAGAGGATGGCTTTTTGGGAAGACCCGTCAGTAAAGGCATTGAGCAGCGGCATGGATGCGCTTTGGCAGAAGCAGCAGGTAATCAGCCATAATATTGCTAATGTGGAGACGCCGGGATATAAGGCAAAGCATGTGGAATTTAAAGAGGTACTGAAAAAGACAGAGGACGGGGGAGAACCCGTCAAAGAGTACAGGACAGTAGTGTCTGTGGACGAGTCCACACAGGCCAGGGCCGATGGGAACAATGTCCAGGTGGAGTCTGAAGAGCTTGAGCTTTGGAAGACCTATGTGGAGTACTCCACACTGACGAGCCGCATGTCAAAGAAATTTTCCTCTCTCCGGTATGTGATCAACAATGCCGGTAAATAACGGAATACGAAGGAGCGAATGATGGGATATCTGGATTCATTGAATATAACCGGTTCCGCACTGACGGCGGAACGGTTCCGTACGGATGTCATACTGCAGAATATGGCTAACCAGAACACTACCAGGACGGAAGACGGCGGGCCTTACCGCAGGAAGCAGGTAGTGCTTCGTGAAAATTCCATGAGCTTTGAAACACAGCTTGATAAAGCGGTGAAAAAGACAGACGGAGGCGGAGTATACGCGGAGCAGGTGGTGGAGAGCGAAAATCCCTTTGTACCGGTATACGATCCGGAACATCCGGATGCGGATGCGGACGGTTATGTTATGATGCCCAATGTGAACAGCGCGGAGGAAATGGTGGATTTGATGGCGGCGACAAGAGCCTATGAAGCCAACATTACGGCGCTGAACATTGCCAAGAGCATGGCGATGAAGGCACTGGAGATCGGAAAATAACAGATCCTGCAGGGAAAAATAATATGAAGAGAAGAAAAGAAGAAGAGGGCGGCGGCCAGGAGTGGCTGAATACCTACGCGGATATGATCACTCTGGTACTGACCTTCTTCGTTTTGTTGTACAGTATTTCCAATGTGAATATAACTAAACTGGAACAGATCGCGGCGGCCATGCAGAAAAAGCTGGGCATGGAACAGGCGGTTAGCCTGGATGAAGTACCGGAGGATATCAAATATCCCACAATCGGAGAAGAAACAGGCGGCGTCCCTGACAGTTCTTCTACGGAAAGCATTCAGAAGATGGCGGAGGAACTCCGGGAATATTTTGCGAATTCCAATATTGATGCGCAGACGAGCAGCAGCGATGATGTGATTTACATACGTTTTAAGAATGATCTCCTGTTCGGGCCGGACAGCGCACAGCTGCGTGAGGAAAGTGTTTCCATGCTGGATTCCCTGGGGAATATGCTGATGGAAAAAGAGGATGAAATCCTTGCGGTTTATATTAACGGCCATACCGCCCAGGCAGCGGGCTCTCCCGTCAATGACAGGGTGTTATCTTCCATGCGGGCTGACAATGTGGCGATCTATCTGGAGGATCACGTGGGCTTCGATCCGAAGAAGCTCATATGCAGGGGGTACGGAAAGTATTATCCCATTGCGGATAACAGCACAAAAGAAGGGCGGGAGCTGAACCGCCGTGTGGATATTATTATTCTCGGAAATGATTTTAAAATGTCCGATGTGGACGAAAGGCAGCAGGAGGTAATCGATCCTCTGGCGCCTGTCACACTGCCGGAATTAGAGAAAGGGCAGGACAAATGATAAAGGCATACGACTTTAAATCCCCTAAAAAATTTACAAAAGAAAGAATGAGCACCGTGGAAAATCTGTACGACAGTTTTTCACGGTCTCTTGCACCTTACCTGACCGGACTGCTTCAGTCCTATTGTGAAATCTCCATTAACGGGATCCAGGAAATGCGGTTTCAGGAATACAGTGCGGAGCTGGATGACCGTTCTTTGTTCGGCCTTATTACCCTTGCGCCGGAAAATAAGGATTACAGCGATGCTCCCATGATTTTTGAAATGGATACCTCTCTTGGATTTTTCATGATTGAAAGACTGCTGGGAGGGGCCGGTACGGAATATGAGCTGCACCGGGATTTTACGGATATTGAAAAGGCGATGCTGCACTATCTTCTGGAAAAGATCACCGGCTTTATCGGGGATGCCTGGGGCGGCTACATGGACGCGGAAGTGACGCTCACAGGCCTTCAGACCAATCCTCATCTGCTTCAGCTGGGGGCGGCAGAGGATGTGGTCATTCTGGTGGAGTTGGGTATTGTGGTGAATGAGCTGAAGGCGAAGCTTCATATCGTTATGCCTGCGCCCAACGTGGAAGAGCTGACCTCCCGTTTCGGATACAAGTTTGCCATGAACCGTAAGAATAAGGATGAGGCAAAGGCGGCGGAACGTCAGAAATACATTGAGAAAAATCTTCTGGATGCCGATGTGGAAATGCGGGCGGTGCTTCATGAATTTTATCTGGACGCCCAGGATATCCTTCAGCTTCAGCCGGGGGATGTGGTACCCATCGGTAAAAATATGGCGAGTGATATCCAGGTTTACGTGGAAGATATGCCCTGCTTTGAAGCGAAGCCCGGGCATACCAGCATGCATAAAGCCGTGCGTATCAGTAAGGTGCTGTAAAGACAGGCGGAGAAACAGGAGAGAATCATGATTAGTGCGGATAGGGATGCGATGCGGGAGCTGCTTGAGCTGGCGGCTGTTCCTGCGCAAAAAACGCTGAATTCATTGATGGGCGGTGCGGCCGTTACATTGAAAGAAATAAAGGAAGTGTCTTTGGAAGCTTTGGCAGAGAGGCTTCCACATTTTTCCATGGTAGTGGAAGGACGTGCATTTTCTGAAAAAGAAGAGGTGCGTATGCTGTATTTTATGGACAGAGAACAGGCGCAGCATCTGATAAGCGCGATCTGCGGCCTGCCGCAGGCCGGTTCAGGCGCTATGGATGAAATCGCGATCAGTGCGTTCCGTGAAGTGCTTTCCCAGTGCCTGGAGACCTCGGTAACGGAACTCAGAAATTTTCTTGCGAGGGATATGCAGCAGGAGCTCGGCAGGGCCTATCTGTCCGATTCCGCAGGAAGTATGGTAAAAACTCCCGGAATGTGGCAGGAAGGAAGCATTCTCATGCTGGAATACCGGATCACTCTGGAGGGAGTGGGGGAATTCACCCTGTTCTGTGCGGCCTCCATGCTTTTATTTAATTTATTCGGCATGGAATACAAGGCTCAGAAAGCGGCCGGAGGCGGGCGCAGCCCGGCAATACCGGTGCGCAGTGTGAGTTTCCCGGAGTTCCGCTATATGAGCCTGGAGGATACCGTGGATGAAATCGGTGAAGACCGGGTACGTATCAGAGACATGAGTCTGGATGTGTCGGTGCGGATCGGGGAAACTGTCTGCAAGGTGCGCGATATCCTGGCGCTGAAGCCCGGCCAGATGATCGTTCTGGATAAGCAGGCGGGCGCGCCTGCCGATGTGGTGGTGAAGGATCGGCTTATAGGGAAGGGCGATGTCCTTGTAAGCAGTGATAATTTTGCGGTACGGATCACGGAGATCGTAAATAAAGCGGAATAAGAGTAGTTGAAGGAGTATTCATGGTGATATTAAAGTTGCTGCTGTATCTGTTTGTCCTTGTGCTCGTGGTTTTCCTGGCCTACTATACCACGAAGCTGGTGGGAAAAAGCGCAGGGGGAAAACAGCTGGGCAAGAGCATCCATGTCCTGGAACGGACAGGCATAGGCAGGGACAGCTGGCTTATGATTGTGGAGGTTCAGGGGAAGGTGATGCTTCTGGGGCTTTCGCCTGCGGGAATTCAGCAAATCAGTGAGCTCGAAGATTATGTACGGCCCAAAGAGGATGGAGAAGGAGATAAAAGCTTTCTGGCCATGCTGACAAAGCAGATGGAAGAGGGACAGGCAGCTTTTCACAGACAAAAGAATGATCGGGATAAATAAACAAATCGGGAAAAAGGGACATCCGGCACACCGGACCGGATGGAAGGCCGCAGGAGCGGGATGTATGCTGTCTGTACTGGCCGCATTTTTATATGCAGGCAGGGTTTATGCGGCGGAGGTGTCCATGACCTTATCTGATACGCAGGGAAATGCCAGAGCTTTCGATACGATGGATATTCTGATTCTTTTCCTGCTTCTTGCTGTTGTGCCTTCTCTGCTGGTTATGATGACCAGCTTCACCAGGATTATTATCGTCCTGTCTTTTCTGCGGAGTGCCCTGGGAACCCAGCAGTCGCCGCCCAACCAGATTCTGGTGGGACTGGCTCTGTTTCTGACCCTTTTTATCATGCAGCCCGTTTTTTCCCAGGTGAATACACAGGCTTACCAGCCCTATAAAGACGGGACACTGACCAGGGAAGAAGCGCTGGAGCTCGCGCAGGATCCGATGAAGGAATTCATGCTCAAACAGACCGAAAAGAAAAGCCTGGAACTTTTTATGGATATCTCTAAAACAGAACTGCCGGAAATAAAAGCAGGAGAAGGCCCGGAGCGGTATAAACAGCTGGGGCTGACGGTCATCGTCCCTTCTTTTATTTTAAGCGAACTGAATAAGGCCTTTACCATGGGCTTTCTTATATTCATCCCGTTTCTCATTGTGGATCTGGTGGTGTCCAGCACCCTGATGTCCATGGGTATGGTTATGCTTCCGCCGACCATGATCGCGCTGCCTTTTAAAATCATGCTGTTCGTATTGGTGGACGGCTGGGATCTGGTAATAAAAACGCTGGTTGAGGGATTTCATTAAGGAGGCGCGCTATGACGACAGAACAGGTTATGGAAGTGATGAAGGAAGCCATGCTGGTAGCCTTTGAGATGGCCGGGCCGCTTCTGATTCTGAGTATTATTGTAGGCCTTATCGTGGCGGTATTCCAGGCGGCCACGCAGATTCATGAGCAGACGCTGACCTTTGTGCCGAAGCTTATAGTCATTGCGGTGGTCCTGCTGGCTACGGGTTCCTGGATGCTGAATACCTTCGACGGATTTGTCCAGAGGCTTTTTGAAATTATGGCTTCCCTGTAGGTGATTTTTATATGTTGACAGAGATAGTGGTTTCCCTTAATCTCTTCCTTCTGGTTTTTGCCAGGCTCGGGGCGATGATATTCCCCAGTCCGGTATTCGGCAGGAAGAACGTTCCCATGCGGATCAGGGCCGGTCTTGTACTGGCGCTGACTCTTTTGCTTGTCCCGGTCCTGAATGCGGGCGCAGTTTCCGCATTGTCGGGCTTTGACATGGTGGAAGGTTTGGTGCGGGAAATCCTTCTGGGACTGATAGTTGGTTTTGTATTCCAGATTTTCTTTTTTATGATCTTTGTGGCGGGGGATATGCTGGATACCGTATTCGGCCTGGCCATGGGAAAGGTGATGGATCCCGGCGGGGGTGTACAGGTTTCGGTGCTGGGGCAGTTCCTGAATGTGTTCTTTTTCCTGTACTTCTTTGCCACGGGAAGCCACCGGCTGATGATCAAGCTGTTTGCCTATTCCTTTGAGCTCATTCCTGCGGGAGCGGCGGCTGTTTCCATGGAAAAGGCCGGGCCGTTTGTGCTGGCCCTTTTTCATTCCGTTTTTGTGCTGGCTATCCGGCTGACCCTGCCCTTTGTGGCGGCGGAATTCGTGCTGGAGGCGGCGATGGGGGTATTGATGAAATTAATCCCTCAGATCCATATTTTTGTGATTAACCTGCAGGTGAAAATCATCGCGGGTATTCTGCTCATGATGCTGTTTGCGGTGCCGATGGGACAGTTTATCGACCGGTACATCGGGACGCTGTTTGAGGATGTACAGAAGCTGCTTCTGCAATTGTGAAGAACAGCGTTACGAAAGGCAGGTGGTGAACGGTGGCAGCGGATGAAAAGACCGAAAAAGCCACACCCAAACGAAAACAGGACGAACGTAAAAAGGGTAATGTATTTCAGAGCAGCGATGTGGCCGCCGTTGCATCTCTGCTGGCGGTGTTCAACGGTCTGAAAATATTTGCCTCTTTTATGTATAAGAGCATGTATCAGGGTGTGATTCTCTTTTTTGGATATGCACGGATGGAATATCCGGTCAATTCCGAAAGCCTTCAGGACAAGCTGATTCAGGCCATGCTCCTGTTTGCGCAGGCCGCGCTGCCGCTTCTGCTGATAGCCGGGGTAACGGCAGTGGCTGTGGCGGCTTTGCAGACCAGAATGGCTTTTTCCATGGAAACCATTAAATTCAAGGCGTACCGTATCAGCCCGCTCCAAGGCTTTAAACGACTGTTCAGCATCCGTTCCGTGGTGGAATTGCTGAAAGCGCTGATTAAGATTACGGTGCTGGGCTGGATGATATATTCCTTTTTAAGCAGCCGGATGCATGAATTTGTCCGTCTGATGGATGGTACGGTTATGGATGCCATTTCTTTTGCGGGAAATACGGTGCTGTCCCTGGTGAACACGGTGGGTGTCGCCTTCCTGTTTCTGGCGGCGTTTGATTATCTGTATCAGTGGTGGGATTATGAAAAGAACCTGCGTATGAGCAAGCAAGAAATTAAGGAAGAGTATAAACAAACAGAAGGAGATCCCCAGATCAAAGGGAAAATCCGGGAAAAACAGCGTCAGATGTCTTCCAAGCGTATGATGCAGAATGTGCCGAAGGCGGATGTGATCATCCGTAACCCTACACATTTTGCAGTGGCTCTGGGGTATGATCCGGAACGGAATAAGGCGCCGGTGGTGCTTGCCAAGGGAGCGGATCGGGTGGCTTTGAAAATCGTGGAAATCGGGGAAGCCAACGACGTGTATATCATGGAAAACAGACCCCTGGCCAGGGGCCTGTATGATGCGGCTGAAATTGACATGGAGATTCCCGGTGAATTTTACCAGGCCGTGGCAGGCGTTCTGGCATTTGTATACAAGCTGAAAAAGGAGAAATAGCCGGTGGATAGCAGTATGGTGGTATTAAACGGGGTAAGCAAGGTTTATTCCAATGGGCAGAAGGCTCTTGACAACATAAATCTGGATATCAGGAAAGGGGAATTTTTATTCCTGTCAGGAAGCAGCGGAGCAGGGAAAACCAGCCTGCTGGAGCTTCTGCTGAAGGAGGAGGAGCCAACCCGCGGAATGATACAGGTAAACGGGATCGATCTGGGAAAGCTGAAGGAACGCCAAGTATACCGTTACCGTCGTATGATTGGGATGGTTTTCCAGGACTTCCGTCTTTTTCCCGATTTTACCGTATATGAGAATGTCGCTTTTGCCCAGAGGGTGCTGGAGGTACGCCCCAATGCGATTAAAAGCCGCGTGCGCAGCGTTCTGGCCCAGGTGGGGCTGGAAAGCAAGGAGCGCTATTATCCGAGCCAGCTTTCCGGCGGGGAAAAACAGCGGGCGGCACTGGCGAGGGCAATAGTGAACAAACCTGTCCTTCTTCTGGCGGATGAGCCTACGGGAAATCTGGATCACGAAAACGGAGAGGACATTATGCGTCTTCTGAACACGATCAATGAAACAGGGACTACTGTGCTGGTAGTATCCCATAACAGGGATTTGGTACGTTCCATGAAGAAGAGGGAAGTTACGCTGAAAAACGGCAGGATTATCAAGGACAGTGACAGAGGGGGATTTTTATATGAACTTTAGGAATTTCATTTATCTTATCCGTCTCGGTTTGAAAAATGTATGGAACAATAAAGTATATGCGGCTGCTGCGGTGATGTCCATGGCGGCCTGTATTTTCCTGTTCGGGATTTTTTATATCGCAATGGTCAATATTAACAGCGCTGTGCGGAATGTGGAAAAGGATGTGGCTGTTTCCGTTTTTTTTGAGGAAGGGATTTCCGAAGAAAGAGTGGAGGAGCTGGGAGAAGAGATACGGGGACGGGAAGAAGTGACCAATACCGTATATATTTCGGAAGACGAGGCCTGGGACAGCTTCCGCGAAGACTTCCTTGACAGTGAAGAGCTGAGAGAAGGGATTTTTGAGGGAGATAATCCTCTGGCAGGATGTGACAGCTATGAGGTGTATATTAATGACATTAGCAGGCAGGAGGAGTTTGTGGCCTATGTAAAAAGCCTGGAAGGGGTGGGGACGGTGACCCATTCGTCCGAGGTGGTGAATGCCCTGATAAGGCTGAAAGAGAGGATTACGGGGATCGGCGCAGGATGTCTGTTTGTACTGATTCTGCTTTCGGTGCTGCTGATACGAAGCACGCTTCTGGTTACGGTGGCTTCCCAGAAGGATAAGGTGCGGGTCATGCGGCTGATCGGGGCCAGAGAGGATTTTATCCGCATTCCCTTTATTGTGGAGGGCCTGGTGCTGGGAATTGCGGGAATGTGTATTCCTATCGCTTTGCTCTATGCAACATATGTATATGGTATCCGGTTTGTTGATGTTCATTTCGGGCTGTTCGGCGCGCCTCTGAAGCTTCTGCCGGCAGGACAGGTGATGCCTGAGCTGATACAGGCTTCGGTCGCTTTGGGTGTGCTGACGGGGATAATAGGGAGTATTGCGGTTATGGGGAGGTTAAAAAGTAAGTGAGTGAATGGCGTTTGGAAGAATGGCAGAGCAGCGGATTGGGGAAAGAAAATATTTGAGAAAAATTTGTTGCGAAAAATGAAAAAACATATTGACAGATCTGGTATTATTTTGTATACTAACATTCGTCGGCTGGATGTCTGACCCGCTGGAACGCATCGGGTTCAGATGATAAGAGTTGTAATTTGGTAATGGTATTTAACGATTATCAGACAGCTTTACAAGAAGCCAAATCCGCAGAAAGCCGGGCGGGTGTGGTATATATATCGGGGTGTGGCTCAGGTGGTAGAGCGCTACTTTAGGGAAGTAGAGGCCGCAAGTTCAAGTCTTGTCACTCCGACTGATGAAAACACTGTAAACTTAAGGGTCTGCAGTGTTTTTTCATGATTATTTTGATAGAATGTGACAGGCAAGATTTTTATGTTCCATCCTATAGCCTGCCATATGCATTACCTGCGCTTATAATTACTGGTCATCAATTACAGCCTTAATTCTTCTGACACCGGCAGAAGAGGTTTCCTCTTTCAGAATTTTAAAAGAAACAAGCTCCCCAGTATTCTTTACATGAGGGCCGCCGCAAATTTCCTTGGAATCTTTGTGCCTTCAGTCTAGCCTGCATCATTTGATTTCAAAGTCATTATTTCGCCATTCCTTACAGGAACACAAAATACCATACATAAAGCTATTGTCCTATTCGCCTTTTATTTCCTCATATGTCTTCGCACCGTTTGCTATTAAGTAATTAATTATTTCATCGTTATTGGTAAAATAAGCTTTATCCAAAGGTGTTTGTTCAAATTTGACATAATTTACATCTGCATTATATTCAACAAAGAGTTTTACATATTTAAAATCATTATTTTGTATGACAAAATAAAACAGCTGCGTACTCCATGTCGCTTCTGCATTGGGATCTGCTCCATAGTCTAACAGCATTTTTGCCATGTCATAATTATCATTTTTAACAGCGTAGTAAATTGGCGGATATATGTATTCTTTTTGTTTATTTGGGTCTGCACCCTTTTCAAGAAGAGTTTTTGCTCTATCTATGTTATCCGCGTAAACATTATATTCAATTGAATTCCTTTGCGAAATGCTCTGCTTAATGTCGCTGGTGATATTAAAACCAATGATTAAGAGCAACGGCAATGCAGATAAAAAACCTAAAACAAAGGATATTATGCCAAACACCGACAAAACCCGGCTTTTCTTATTTCTTTTTTTAGCCCATCTTGAATTTACGAATCTAAAAACAATGCTGAGAATTATTCCGCCAATACCAAGCACAAATAGAAATAAAGAAATACTGGCAATCGTCATCGCAATAAACGCCATAACAATACTCCTTTCAATATGAGGACGTATAATCACTTTTCTAAACTATGCGTCTATCTTTTGTTTCTGAAGCTGAGAATTAAAGATCCCTTAAGTATATGAATAATACCATTCATATACTGACCCCATAAGAATAATGTCCGTTCATTGAGACATAAGCATTATTATTATTGGCAGGCCTAATATTAAATATATAACATTTACCCCTAATACAATAATCCCACCTATTACATTCATTCTTCTCCTGAATAAAAAATAAATTGAGACTGCTGCATAAATAACGGCAGCGATTGGAGTGACAAAACAAATTACTAAAAACAATAACCCCAATATCATACCGAAAGGTAACGAGAGAAACAGGAAGGCAAGCATTGGAAGGCAGTTAAGGATGCTTAAACTGAGTAAAGCTATTAAATATTTTTTCATAATAAATCCCCATTATAGAAAACCTCATCAGTATATGTATACATCGTCATATCATAAAAGAATATAAGAACAGGAGATAATATTTTTTTCAAGATTCCCCTCTATATCTTTTCATGATAAAATTATCTTACAAGAATTTTCTGTAACAGGCAACGAAATAAGACTGAAAATCAAATAACATTGTTTGAAAAAGAGAAAAGAAATATTACCTATACTATTTATAATAAGGAAGGAACAGAAAAAATGAGAGTTTTATTTATCGGGAACAGCCATACCTATGTAAATGACATGCCGGAATTGTTTGCCGGGATGGCGAGAGAAAAAGGGATACCCTGTGAGGTGACGATGATCGCCCACGGAGGATGGTTTCTTCATCAGCATCAGAAGGAACCGGATGTGAGATTTAATATTCTTTTCGGCAATTATGACTATGTGGTTCTTCAGGAGCATGCTCATCCCTTTGGGCCGGAGTCGGTCATGATAGAGGCGGCAAGGGAAATCAGCAAATGGATCCGGGAGGCAGGGAGCATCCCTGTAGCTTATATGACCTGGGCGGAAAAAGAAAATGAGGCCGGGCAGCAGCAGATGACGGATGCTTATCGGAGAATGGCGGTTGAAACAGGAGCGGTTTTGGCATCGGTGGGAGAAGAATGGTGGAAGTATAAGCATGCCCACCCGGAAGTGGAGATGTATGCTTCGGACGGCGAACATGCTTCACTTGAAGGATCCACGCTGGCAGCCCGGATTCTTCTGGAGGCAATTCTGGAGAAAGAGCAGGAAAAGGAAGGCTGAATGTTACGTAAGGAGCCGGAAATGGCTGCGGCTGAAGTCGATCAGGCCATCCTGCTTCATCCGGGAAAGTTCCCGGGAAAGCGCGCTGCGATCCACGTTCAGATATTCAGCCATAGCAGCCCTGTTAAGAGGGATGCTGAAGGAACGGGAGCCTGTCTTTTCGGCCTCCAGGGAAAGGTAAGTCAGTACTTTGTCACGGATGGTGGGCTTAATAAGACAGTCGTTGCGATCGTGTAATACGAGAGCCATTTCCGCGATTCCGCGCAGTAGGTTATAAAGGAGACGGTCGTGTCCGGGGCAGCTGCTTTGGGTGAGCAGCTTCCGATAGGGAAGGTACAGGACGGAAGAGGCTTCGTCTGCCTGTACGGTTACCGGACTTTTCCTTTCCTGGCTGGCGGCCAGAAGTACGCCGATATAGCTGCCGGGCTTCAGCAGGGTCACGATGACCTGTTTTCCGGTAATATCGGTTTTCAGAGAATGCGCGCTGCCTGAGAGGAGAATACCGAGATCCGATACCGAATCTCCCTGTAGAAGGATTCCTTCATTTTTATGATAATCCTTCTGCACGGCGGCCAGGGATTCCAGTATTTCCGGGATCTGGTTCCGGGCGATGTTTTCAAAGAGAGGGGTTCCCTCCGGAATAAGTGTTTTTTTCATAAAAGTTCCTTTCGTTGCATGTGCAACTGATGGATTTTTTCTATCATACTATAATGCTAAGAAAAATCCAAGTCGGAGGTATATTTTTATGGAACAGAATAAAAGGATTATCCGGATAACACGGACGGCGGTATTTCTCGCCCTTTTGATTGTACTGCAGGCGGCTACGGCACCCTTGGGAAGTACTCTTCTCACAGGTTCTGTGGTCAATTTCCTCCTGATTACCTCGGTGATGCTCTGCGGGCCTGCTTCGGGCTTTACGGTTGCCGTACTTTCCCCGGTGCTGGCAAGATTTCTGGGGATAGGCCCGCTGTGGGCGCTTATTCCTTTTATTATTGCGGGAAATATCACGATTTGCGCCGTATGGTATCTGATTGCGGGAAGAGGAGGAAGGGCAGGCGCTTTCAGAAAGTGCCTGGCAGTGGCGGGAGGTGCTGCGGCAAAGACGGCGGTATTGTATGGAGGGATTGCCTGTTTCGCGGTGCCTTACCTTCTTGTACTGGCGGAACCGCAGGCATCACTGGTTTCCGGGATGTTTTCTCTTCCTCAGTTTTTTACGGCCATGGCGGGAGGGACGGCGGCAGCAGTTCTGCTTCCGGTTCTGAGGAAAGCGGTAAAAGATATATAAAAAACAGCACTGCCAGGGGTATGATTTTCCCTGGCAGTGCTGTTTCTGGCAGAAAGAGCCGGTGAATTACGGCTCCTTATCTGGTATCGGAAGGAAGGGCGGTTTTGATTTGTTCCCGGATAAAGGCGGCTGTATCCGAGATATCTGCGGCGTCCGGATGGCCTTTGGCGATACCGCCGATGAGCTTCCAGGGGCCATTGGTATCAAAGCCCTTACACTGAAAACTGCCTGTGACGCTGCAGCCGCAGTTTTCTAAGAGAGCGCGGAAGTTTTTGCTGTAATTTTTCTGGTTGGATCCGCTGGTGAGGATGGTGAAGACCTTACGTCCTGCCAGGTCTTTCCTGTGTTTTTTCAGAAAAGCAAGCATGGTAGCATGAGGTTCGCCCATATAAACGCCGGAAGCCAGGCCGATAAGGCTGTATTGGGACAGATCCGGGAGGGGAGTATCAGTCAGGGGAACCAGTTCGGCGAGGGGATCACCGCCGATGGCCTGTTTCAGCAGCTTTTCTGTATTTTGGTGGTGTTGGGATACATAGAAAATAATACATTTACTCATGAGAGATACCTCCTGTCAGAGCGTTTTCAACAGCTTTCTGGATAACCAGGCTGGAACAGGTGGCGCCGGAAACGGCATCCACCGGCAGGGTCTGGGTATCGGTGATAACATCAAGCACCTGCTCGGCCGCTTTTCCGCGTTCGTTGTCATGGGAGAGCAGGTCGATATGGGTAATTCGGCCATTCCGGAGGGTGACCTGTACTTTGGCATAAATATAACCGGCATCGTATTCCCCTTCATAGTTTCCGTCAGGCATGCGGGAAAAATCTGTGCCGGACAGGTGGATATCTGCAATGGCCGAACGGTAGTTTCCATAGTCAATACTGTAGGAAACAATATGTAAAACAATGCACAGAAGCATGATGCAGGTGAGAAGGCGGTGCTGCTTGAGCCGGATCCGGTCATCCCGGCAGATATGGCACAGGGTTATCAGGAGAACCAGGGTAAACAGAATGGCCGCTCCGGACAGGTATACGGAAATGTGTCTTGTTTTTATAAGAGAAAGGGCACAGATAAGATGAATCAGTCCAATGATTAGCAGGGCGGCGGACAAGGGCTTATGAAGCTTCATAAAAAAGTTATCCGCCGCTGAAAGGCCGAATTTTCTTGTTATTCCTTTAACGCCCAGCAGACAGAAGCACAGAAGGCATAAAAAGCCGGTGAGGATACCCATATCAACATCCTCCTTTTAAGGATTGCAGAAGCATGCGGAAGCTGTGCTGAAGAAATTCTGATTTATCCATGTTCATTCTTTTTTTCAGATAGCATTCTTTTTCATTCGCCATGGGTATCAGGCTTCCCAATGCGGCCCAGAGAGTAAAGGCGGAGGGCAGGATATTGATGTCGGGGGAGAGTATACCTTCCCGGATTCCCTGCCGGAATATCTCTGTAATGCAGTCATTGATTTCTTCACCCACATCATAAATAAGGTGCAGGATCTCGCTGTCGGCAAGAGACTGATCATCCACGGGGATATTACCGAGAATGCTGGGAAAATACAGCGGATACTGTTCATACAGTTGTGACAGCTTCGCGCAGATACGAAAATAGCACTGTTCAAAATCCAGGTTTTCCCGGGTACATTCTTCCATGCTTTCCTTCAGGCGGCACATGTGGCTGTATATAATGTGTTCATAAATTTCGTCTTTGCTTTTGAAATATACGTAAAGGGTGGATTTGCTGTAATCCGCAGCTTTGGCAATATCGTCCATGGTGGTCTGGCGGATGCCTTTTTCTGAAAACAGCTTTTCTGCGGTATCCAGTATGCTTTTTTTATGAAATTGGACGAGGGCTTCTTTTTTTCTTCCGGCCATAAGGATTCCTTTCATAATCGAACTGTAGTTTTAATAATCATACTATCAGTTCGATTTTGTGTCAAGGCTTTGTTGGCCGGACTTTGCAGCTGCCGGATTTTTTATCTGTAAAAGTGGGAAAACCGCAAGAATGATTAAAAGCGATTCCCCGTAATTGGGTATAATAAGATTTCTGAAGGAGGAGACACCTATGGCAAACCGCAATATCGAAAATATCACGGCAGTCATTGACTATGTGGAAGATCATCTCACCGAAAAACTGGATCTGGACAGGATAGCGGAGGCGGTACACTACTCCAAATATCATCTGCATCGTATGTTCGCCGATACCGTAGGGCTTACCGTCCATGATTATATTCAGCGGCGGAGACTGACGGAGGCAGCCAAGCTGCTCGTTTTTTCCGACAAGCCTATTCTGGAAATCGCTTTGACGGCAGGATTTGAAAGCCAGCAGGCATTTACGGCCTGCTTTACTTCCATGTATAAAACGGCGCCGGGCAGATACCGGGAAACAGAACGGTTTTATCCCCTTCAGCTGAGATTTCATTTAGAAGGGAGTTATGCAATGCTGGAACAAAAACAAAGACGGCAGTGGGATATTGCCTTTGCCGTGCAGGAGGACATCCCCTGCTGGATGGAGCTGGTACGGCTTGTTGTCGACGGCTTTCCCTGCCTGGATGAAGCGGAATATATCCGGGTGCTGAAGGAAAAGATCCGCACCGGACAGGCGCTGATTCTAAAAGACGGGGCAATGGCCGTGGGAATTCTGCTTTTTACCGGTGAGACAGGAAGCATTGATTTCATGGGATGCCATCCTTTATACCGGAAAATGGGGATTCCGAAGGCCTTTTTAGATAAGGTGATGGGAGAACTTCTGAAGGGGAGGGAGCTCAGCATTACCACCTTCCGGGAAGGTGACAGGGCGGATACCGGACACCGCAGTGAGATCAAAGGCCTGGGCTTTGCCGAAGCGGAACTGCTGGTGGAATTCGGCTACCCCACACAGCGGTTTGTGCTGCACAGAAAGGAGGGGGAGGATGGAGGAGAATAAAATACCTTTTCCGGAGGAAATCACGCATCTGTCCCGGATAAATGCCATTCTGGAAAAGGCGCTGGACAGAGCGGAGAATTCTGTAGGACAGCTGGAAAGAGAATACCGGGATGCAAAGCGTTATATGGCCGACAATCGGGGAGAGATAGATCCCGACGAAATGTTCCAGAACGAGCTGCTGCTGAAGCAGACGGACAGGACAGGCGCCTTTGCCGCGGAGGGAAGAAACCGGCTGGTACGGCTGAAGGAATCTCCGTATTTCGCCAGAATCGATTTTCTGGAGGAGGGAAGCAGCCATGCGGAAACGTACTATATAGGCCGTTTCGCTTTTCAGTATGACAGGGAACCCTTGATTTTTGACTGGCGGGCTCCTGTGGCAGGGCTTTTCTATGATTTTGAAAACGGCCCTGCAGGCTTTGAAGCGCCGGCAGGATATGTCGGCGGCGAACTCACCGGAAAAAGACAGTTTAAAATTACGGCAGGGGTGTTGGAATATGCACTGGAAAGCTCCGGAAATGTCAGGGATGAGGTGCTGTTAAAAGAACTGAACCATACTTCGGATGAAAAAATGAAATCCATCATTTCCACCATTCAAAAGGAACAGAACCGGATCATCCGCAATGAAAAGGCGGAAACACTCATTATCCAGGGAGCGGCGGGTTCCGGGAAGACCTCCATTGCCCTGCACAGGATCGCCTATCTGCTGTACCGCTTCCAGGACCGGCTGCATTCCCGTGAAGTAACGATTCTTTCGCCCAATAAGGTCTTTGGGGATTACATATCCAATGTCATACCTGAGCTGGGGGAAGAACCCATATCCGGGACAAGCCTGTCGGATATTGCACATCATCAGCTGGAAAAGGTCATCGGCTTTCTGCCGGAAGAGGATCCCCTTAAGAAAATGGATAAAGGCCGGGCGGAACGGATACGGTTCAAGTCTTCTATGAGATTCCTGCGGCTTATAAATGAATATAAAAAACAACTGCCCTATGCTGTTTTTTCGCCGGAAGAATACTGTTTCGGAGTATTTCATGTAACAAAAGAATGGATCCGTGCCCGTTTCCTTGCTTATGAAGGCCAGCCGGTGAAACGGCGGCTGGAACTGGCCGCGGAGGATATCATGGAACGCCTGCGGACGGAGAATATAAGGGAAGAGACCCTTCCAAGGTCAGCACAGATCAGAAAGAACCTGGAGGCCATGCTTATTATCAAAAATCCACTGGCTGTTTATAAGGATTTTTATGTCAAAATGGGAATTGCGGATTTTTTTGTAATGCCCGCGGCTAAAACTCTGGCATGGGAGGATGTCTTTCCGTTTCTGTATCTTTACGGCGTATTTGAAGGCTTTCGGGAAAATGGTATTACAAAGCATCTGGTTATTGACGAAATGCAGGATTATACGCCGGTGCAATTTGCGGTTCTTAACGAGATGTTCCGCTGCCCCAAGACGATACTGGGGGATTTCGGGCAGTTTATCAACCCCAATCATCTTCATACGTTGAAGGATATACGAAGCCTGTACAAAAATGCGGAATTTGTCATGCTGAATAAAAGCTACCGCTCCACATGGGAAATTATCCAATTTGCGAAAAGAATATGTCCCAATGATTTGATAGAACCTGTGGAACGGCACGGAGAGGAACCGGATGTGATTTGCTGCGCGGACAGGAAGGAGGAGATAAGGCAGATTAAGGAGGAGATACACCGTTTTGCTGCGGGGCCGGATGCCTCCATGGGAATCCTTATGAGAACCAATGAAGAGGCGGAAAGGATGGCAGAGCTTCTTTCGGAGGACTGTGAAGTGAACCGGATTACACCGGAAAGTACGGCTTTTGTCAACGGGGTGTCCATAGCTTCGATCCAGATGTCTAAAGGGTTGGAATTTGATGAAGTAATTATCCCGGATGTAGATCAGGACACTTATCGGACGGAGAATGACCGGGGACTGCTTTATATTGCCTGTACAAGGGCAATGCACAGACTGACGGTTATGTACGCGGGAGAGAGATCGAAGCTGCTGGCCGGGGAGGGAGAATCCCTCCGCCGTACCTGAGAAGCTGTAGTGTGATGCAGCCATGCGGAATCAGAAAATGTTCCATATGGGGAAATGGAAGGTGGGGATTCCTGTGGAATAGGGGGCTATGTCGTATTGCTGGAAGTAAAGGATGCCGTTATATGGCTCCAGATAGAAATTAGCCAGATTCAGGTTTTCCCTTATTAAAAAATCGTAGTTGTCAAAATAAGTATCGGGATTTTCCTGCTGTCTTTCGGCTATTTGATGGGTGATGTTTTTCTGCAGCTTATACAGGGAATCCGGGGTGAGAGGATATACGTCGCCAAGCTGAAGCAGCGTGCAGTTCCTTAAATTCCATGTGTTTGAGGTACGTTTTGTACCGCCGTGGGCTCCGCCGGTATAGGTGTAGGTGTCTGTGTACAGGCTCAGAATGCATTTTTCGTTATAAGTCACCGTGAAATCGATGATAAATTCGTAGCTGTTAAAGGGACGGGCCTGCGTATCCTTTGCGTTTTCAAGGGCTTGTTGGTATAATATAGTGCGGCAGTAGTTTTCACTGTTTTTCGCTTCCCTGTAATAAAAATCGTTGATGCTCTGTACGGAGCAGAACGAGGAAGAAATGCAGGGATAGTTGATTTTGTAGGTGAGAACGGCGGTATCTTCATCGTATAGGGTGTCCTCTAAGGTGTTTTTGTAATATGTCTGCATAATATCATCCGGGGATTTTGATTATTAGTAATATATGCGGTGGAGAGGGAAAATGATAAGCTTTATTTTGGAATGGGAATTGTAAGGGAAGAGAGGGATAAGGTATGGATCGGTTTGTAAGAGTTTACAGTCAGGGAATCGTTGATGCGGTTGAAATATGGGTTGATATGGAAACGGGGGTTAATTATATGTGGCGTAAGGCGGCTAATGCCGGAGGGCTGACACCGCTTTTGGATGAGAACGGGAATGTGGTGGTTACGAAAGGCGGGTATGGATGTCAGTGAGTGGCAGCTTGTCTTAAGGGTTTCTGTAACGAGAATATGATTTTCTTATTAAGCGGCGTGATCCAATTACATGGGTTATGCCGCTTTTCTATGGGGATAAGAATGAAGTGTCAAAAATAAGCAAAGAGAAAAGTTGAATGGACATATTATTAAAAGATCTCTTGACATGCATCGCTTGTTATGTAACAATAGTTGCATAACATTTGTTTTTTATGAAAGTGAGATAAAAATATGCCGCCCAAAGCAAAAATATCGAAGGAAATGATTTTGGATACTGTATTGGACATTACAAGACAGGCAGGATTTGATGCTGTAAATGCGAGAAGCATTGCAGACAAGCTGCAGTGCTCAACACGCCCGCTTTTTACCTGTTATAAAAATATGGATGAATTAAAGAGTGAGTTCCTTGATTTTGCCTTCGAATTTTATAATCAGTATGTCGCTGATTACAGAGCATCCGTAAATACAGATTCTTGCCTGATTCTTCCTTTATCATATGTTGCGTTCGCCAGGGACGAAACAAATTTGTTTAAACTGCTTTTTATTAATGATATGGATTTGGATATGACAGAGGCAAAGGATTTTTATAAGGAGGTCGGAAATGAAGAAAAGGCAAAGATTTTTTCAGACAGCATTGGAGTTGAATTGGAACGCGGAAAAACCATATTTTTAGATCTGTTCCTTTATACACATGGCATAGCGGTCTTAACAGCGACCGGAAAACTGACATTTGACCGAAATAATGTTGAAAAAATGCTGAAGAATTTACTTTCTGCTTTTATAAAGCAGGAAAAGCCGGATTGGAAATTCTTTGCTTAATGATACCTTTTAACTACTTTAAACCGAAGGAGCAGTAATATGAAAACAAATCCGTATTTAATTGATTTTTACAATAATTATGATGAAGACAGTCGTCTGGTGTTAAAAAGCGGGTCGGTGGAATTCCTTACCACCATGCGTTATATAGAGAAATATATAAACCTAAGTGCCCGTGTGCTGGAAATCGGTGCGGGAACGGGACGGTATTCCCATGCACTGGCACGCCGGGGATACGCTGTTGATGCGGTGGAATTGGTGGAGCATAACATTGAGGTATTCCGAAAAAATACCTTATCAACTGAAAATATAACGATTACCCAGGGCAATGCTTTGGATTTATCTGCTTTCCCGGATAATGAATATGATATTACGTTGCTGTTGGGGCCGCTGTATCATCTTTATAGCAAAGAGGATAAAAGACAGGCCCTGGGTGAAGCGATTCGCGTTACAAAACCGGGCGGCTGTATTTTTGCGGCCTATGTTATTTCCGATGGCTGCCTTCTGGATGAAGGATTCCGGCGGGGAAATATCAATGTTGCGGATTATATTGAAAAGGGGCTGATTGACGCCGAAACATTCGCTGCAAAATCGGAGCCAAAGGATTTGTTTGAGCTTGTGCGTAAAGAAGATATTGACGATTTGATGTCTGTGTTTCCGACAGCACGCTTACACTATGTCGCAGCAGACGGCTGTGCTTTGTTTATGCGTGAAGTGATTGATGAAATGGATGATGATACCTTTGAATTATATTTGAAATATCATTTTGCCGTTTGTGAACGGATTGATTTGGCCGGTATTACAAGCCATGCGCTGGATATATTTAAAAAGTGAGTCTGTTTATCCCTGTTTTCAGGAAATTTGGGCAAAACAAAAAGCAGATAGCGGGAATCGAACCCGTCTCTCCAGCTTGGGAAGCTAGCGTTCTACCGATGAACTATATCTGCATGTATTAGAGTATATCATAAGGTTTAAAATTTGAAAAGAGGGAATTTAATATCCGAATATAAATGAATGATAAAAAATATACAGCCAAACAGGAGCTGCTTCCATCATTAGCCCGCAGCTCCTGTTTTGACAGGCAATAGAGAGACATACCGCCCCTTCTACTGTATATTTGTTTTAACCGTACGCAGCACCTGCAGTACTCCGTCATTGATATTAGTATCTGCCACAAACCGGGTCAGGCTCTTGATTTCCTTTCGTGCATTACCGATAGCGTAGCTCTGATCCGCACGAAGCAGCATGCTTGCATCGTTCATATTGTCTCCAAAAGCCATGGTTTCACCGGGAGTTATTCCATACCGGTTCTGAAATTCGGAAAGGGCGATTCCCTTATCGGCGTTGATGGGAGTGAAATTCATCCATTGCTTTCCGGCGCATACCAGCTGCAGTTCTTTGTGACCGTGCCATTTCTGGTAAAGCCCCTGGTGTGCGATTTCCTCGGCTCTCGTGGGATGATACATTTCCACGCTGAGAATACCGTCATTAGCAGGCAGATCCTCAGGCATCCGTTTCAGCTTTTTGATATCCAGCTGGTACCCTTCCGTCAGCCAGCGGTAAAGCTCGTCGGCCCCTTCTTTAACATACCCGTCCTTGACTGCGGAAATATAAGTAGTACATCCGGGAAGGGCCTCAATCTCACGCACAATTTCCATAGCCAGTTCCCTGCGTATGGTATAACAGGACAAAAGATTGCCGTGATAAATCGTACGCGCGCCGTTATCACAGATGAACAGAATATCATCAATTACCGGTGCAAACAATTTTTTCAGGCTGGAATAGGAACGGCCGGATACAGCGGCAAAAAGAATGCCATTTTTTTTCAAATGGCGTATCTGGGTAAAGTATTCCGGGTTCAGATCATGGCCTCCGTCCGGTACCAGAGTGCCGTCCACATCAGAACAAATTAATTTGAGCATGCAGAAAACCTCCCTCAGTCTTCTTAATGGAATTAACGGAAAATTATATCGTTCATTGTAGTCTGTATGGGAGAAAACGTCAAGATAATATGGAAAAAAGAAGAGAGAAGGCTAGAATGCCAAAGTAAATTCCAGTTCATATATCCTACCAGATTTAAGTTTGAC